>Ga0102940_1000029_pt1 | contig 90302 bp, 74 predicted proteins | sample SalPonR2_C_D1_MG_FD_78215 | JGI IMG/M metagenome (GOLD analysis project Ga0102940, IMG submission 78215) | Salt pond soil microbial communities from South San Francisco under conditions of wetland restoration - Salt Pond MetaG R2_C_D1_MG | ecosystem: Environmental > Aquatic > Marine > Intertidal... | reverse complement strand
GCGAAAACAGCAAGCCATGCAGCAGGATCAGCGTCTTCGGGCCGGACCCGGAGTCGACGACGTTCAGTTGGGCGTGGTTCAGGGAAATGCGGGGCATCTGGCGTTCCCGTGGAGTGGTGCGCCCACGATACCGCCGGAGCGCAGGGCTTGCGTGCTATCCGGCGTTGATGCAGGATATCTACGGGCTTGTTGGTGCAAGGCAATGAAATCGAAGCAGATTCCAATCAGGAAGGACGGCGGCGCCGAGATTAAGCGGCGTTTTTGCCTGAATATTCGCTACACGGCATTTTTGCCGCCTGATTTGTAGTTAGGGAACCCGACATGACCATCGTCTCTAATATGATTGATTTAGCCCTCAACTTATGGCGAGATAAGAGACGAGTCAGTGTTACGGTTCATAAAGCTTACTTCCTAAACACCGAACCAAAAGTTTGGGCTTACTTTATAAACATTGTCAATTTATCTCGCAATCAGGACATAGTGGTAACTCATGTTTGGATCGAATGGCAAGGAGAGCAGTATCAAGCACTGCATCCTGAGCGCGAATTACCACATCGGCTTATTCCTCAAGAGCCGTGGACGACTTGGGTCGAGTTTTCCAAGCTACCTGAGGATATTCACACTGAGCCATATGAGCTTGGCCGAGCCAAGCTGTCATCCGGCGCGATCATCAACTCAACTCAGGCAGAGAGCGTACCGGGTCAGGGGCGCGTTCCGGGCGGTCCAATCACTACCTATCCGGAGAGTAGAAAGTGGTTTCCCTAACAAGGGCTTCAACACGGACGCGGTAAAAACTCCGCGCCGGTTAAGCTAGACGTTATTCTCGCTAACCCCATCAAGATCAAGAACGACTGGCGTCGTGTCGGCCAGCATCCCTGTTTCTTCCGAGTTTGCTCCGTTCGACTGTTCGCGCTGTCTTGATTCCTCGTGCGCCGCGCAAGAAAAAGCCCCGGCCGCTTTCGCGACCGGGGCTTTCGGTCCCGCCTTGAAGGCTACGCTCAGCCGGCCTTGGCCGCGTCGCGCTCCTTCTGTGCTTCGATCACCTTCTCGGCGATCTGGTTCGGGCACGGCATGTAGTGCGAGAACTCCATGGAGAACTGGCCACGGCCCGAGGTGATGGTGCGGAGGTGGCCGATGTAGCCGAACATCTCGGCCAGCGGGGCTTCGGCCTTGACGCGGATGCCGGTCGGGCCGGGTTCCTGTTCCTTGATCATCGCGCGGCGCCGGTTGAGGTCGCCGATCACGTCGCCGACGTTGTCTTCCGGCGTGAACACGTCGACCTTCATGAACGGCTCGATCAGCTGCGGGCCTGCCTTGGGCATGGACTGGCGGAACGCGCCCTTGGCGGCCAGCTCGAACGCGATGGCCGAGGAGTCGACCGCGTGGAAGGCGCCGTCGAACAGTTCGATCTCGACGTCAAGCACCGGGAAACCGGCCAGCGGACCCTGTTCCATCATGCCGGCAAAGCCCTTTTGAATGGCCGGGAAGAACTCCTTCGGGACGTTGCCGCCGACCACGCTGGACTCGAAATTGAAGCCCGAGCCAGGCTCGCCGGGGCGGATGCGGTAGTCGATCTTGCCGAACTGGCCGGAACCACCGGACTGTTTCTTGTGGGTGTAGCTGTCCTCGACCGGCTGGGTGATCGTTTCGCGGTAGGCCACCTGCGGCTCCCCGACGATCAGCTCCACGCCGTAGGTCCGCTTCAGGATGTCGACCTTGACGTCCAGGTGCAGCTCGCCCATGCCCTTGAGGATGGTCTCGCCGGAATCCTCGTCGGTCTCGACTCGGAACGACGGGTCCTCGGCGATCATCTTGCCGATGGCCACGCCCATCTTTTCGCTGCCGGCCTTGTCCTTCGGCGCCACGGCGATCGAGATCACCGGCTCGGGGAAGATCATGGCCTCCAGCGTGCAGGGGTGCTTCGGATCGCAAAGCGTGTGGCCGGTCTGGACGTTTTTCAGGCCGACGCAGGCGAAGATATCGCCGGCCTGCGCGCGATCGATCTCGTTACGCTCGTTGGCGTGCATCTCCACCATGCGGCCGACGCGCTCGGTCTTGCCGGTCGCCGAGTTCAGGATGGTGTCGCCCTTGTTGATCGTGCCGGAGTAGACGCGAACGAAGGTCAGCGCGCCGAAGCGGTCGTCCATGATCTTGAACGCCAGCGCGCGGAACGGTTCCTCCGCCGATACCACGGCGTGTTCACCGGTCGGGTTGCCTTCTTCGTCGGTCAGGTCCTGCGGATCCACTTCGGTGGGGCTCGGCAGGTAGTCGACGACCGCATCCAGGATCAGCTGTACGCCCTTGTTCTTGAACGCCGAACCGCAGTAGGTCGGGAAGAACTGCAGCGTGCGAGTGCCGTCGCGGATACAGCGCTTGATCTCGTCGATGGACGGTTCGTCGCCTTCCATGTACTGCATCATCAGGTCGTCGTCCATCTCGACCGCGGTCTCGATGAGATCCTGGCGGTAGGCTTCGACATCGTCGACCATGTCGGCCGGGACATCGGTGATCTCGTAGTTCTCCGGCAGCCCGGTATCGTCCCAGATCCAGGCCTTGCGGGTGAGCAGATCGACCACACCCTTGAACTCGCTCTCGGTGCCGATCGGGAGCACCATCACCAGCGGCTTGGCGGCCAGGACGTTCTTGACCTGGTCGACGACCCGGTAGAAGTCGGCGCCGATGCGGTCGAGCTTGTTGACGAAGATGATGCGCGCAACTTCCGAGTCGTTGGCGTAGCGCCAGTTGGTCTCGGACTGCGGCTCGACCCCGCCGGACCCGCAGAACACACCGACGCCGCCATCCAGCACCTTCAGGGAGCGATAGACTTCGACGGTGAAGTCCACGTGCCCCGGGGTGTCGATGATGTTCAGGCGGTGGTCCTTCCAGAAGCAGGTCGTGGCGGCGGACTGGATCGTGATGCCGCGCTCCTGCTCCTGCTCCATGAAATCGGTGGTCGCTGCGCCGTCGTGGACCTCACCGGTGCGGTGGATTCGGCCGGTCAGCTTCAGGATGCGCTCGGTCGAGGTGGTCTTGCCGGCGTCGACGTGCGCGAAAATGCCGATGTTGCGGTAGTGGGAGAGGTCGCTCATGATTCTGTCCGTCCAAAGGGTACGTTCGTGTAAAAGCATCGGTACGTTGCAAGATCGCCCGTGACTGCCTTGCCGCTGGCGATCGGGAACATCCAGCCGCGCTGGAACCGGAAAATGCGCAAAAACGGCGCTCACCGCGGGGTGGCGCCGTCGGGCACTTCATACTCAGCCGCACTTTATACACCAATTCGGCTGCTACGCGGAGGAATCCCGCTGTTTTTTTTCACTTTTCGTGCGAAGCCATGACCTGAAGTCCCTGAAAACGCGTGATTTTCGGATTTCGGGCCTGACCGGCGGCGTCGTGTCGAATCTCGGGGTCGGCGCGGCGCCGGTTCTTGCGCTCGTCGTTCCGGGGCCGTCCGTGGACGGTCGCCCGAATGGTGCCGCGGACCCGATCGGCGGGAGGGCCGTCAGTAATGCGGTGGAGGCTCGTCCGGTCGGTCACTGATCCCGGTGTCGCGTTGCAGGCTGCCCAGCTGTTCCTGCAGTCCTTCCAGTTTCCGGTTCAGTATCCGAGTCGCGCTCTGCTGGGCTTCGAGCTCGCCGGCCAGGATCTCGACGGTGTGTTCCAGGAAGGTCAACTTGGATTCCAACTGGGCCAGGCGGCCGTTGTGCTGGTCGGCGTCGTGGTCGTCGGAAATGCTCATGCCTGCTGTACCTGCGGTTTGAATGGATGCACATCGAGGACACCTCGACCCTCTGGCTGGATATGGTACTCGCCGCCCGGTGCGGCGCACGAGTCCGTTCTGTCGCGCACGTACCGGCACTCGGGTCGATCGGCCGATGAGCCAGGAACTCGATTACAATGACCGGCTTGGTCGCTCTTTCTTCCTGAACGCCGGTCCGCAGCTCCGTTCAGGCCACTGCGCCCGTTTTCCCACCGCAGATTCCGACTCGGATTTCGCTCGAATCGCCGCTGCCCGGCCACCGTGCCGCATCGGCCAGGACCTTGTTTATGCTGTTGTTGCACAGAATCCGGCGCGACTGGTTCTCCAGCCTGCGCGGCGACGCCCTTTCCGGCCTGGTGGTCGCCCTGGCGCTGATCCCCGAGGCGATCGCCTTTTCGCTGATCGCCGGCGTCGATCCCAAGGTGGGGCTGTACGCCTCGTTCTGCATTGCCGTGGTCATCGCGTTTGCCGGCGGACGACCGGGCATGATCTCGGCCGCCACCGGCGCCATGGCGCTGTTGATGATCACGCTGGTCCGCGATCACGGCCTGCAGTACCTGCTCGCCGCCACCGTGCTGACCGGCTTGCTGCAGATCGTCGCCGGCTACCTGCGTCTGGCCGACCTGATGCGCTTCGTGTCCCGCTCGGTGGTCACCGGCTTCGTCAACGCGCTGGCGATCCTGATCTTTCTCGCCCAGCTGCCCGAGCTGATCGATGTGCCGCTCGCGGTGTATCCGATGGTGGTCGGTGGGCTGCTGATCATCTACGGCCTGCCGCGCCTGACCCGTGTCGTGCCTTCACCGCTGATCGCGATCGTTGTTCTGACCGGACTGTCCCTGGTGCTGGGCATCGACGTGCCGACGGTCGGCGACAAGGGCCAGCTGCCCGATGCCCTGCCGGTGTTCCTGCTACCCGACATTCCCTGGAATCTGGAGACCCTGATGATCATTCTGCCGGTCTCGGTCACGCTGATGACCGTCGGCCTGCTCGAGTCGTTCCTGACCGCGCAGATCGTCGATGAACTGACCGACACCCCCAGCGACAAGCATCGTGAAGCCAAGGGGCAGGGGCTGGCCAATATCGTCTCGGGCTTCTTCGGCGGGATGGCGGGATGCGCGATGATCGGCCAGTCGGTGATCAACATCAAGTCCGGCGGACGGGGCCGGATGTCGGCACTGCTGGCCGGCGTGTTCCTGTTGCTGATGGTGGTGTTTCTCGACGACTGGGTCGGCCGGATCCCGATGGCGGCGCTGGTCGCGGTGATGATCATGGTCTCGATCGGCACCTTCAGCTGGCAGTCGATCGCCGACCTGCGGGTCCACCCGAAGACCTCGAGCCTGGTCATGCTCGGCACCGTCGTGGTGACCGTCGCCACGCACGACCTGGCAAAGGGCGTGCTGACCGGCGTGCTGCTGTCCGCGCTCGGGTTTGCGCGCAAGGTCGGTCAGGTACTGGTGGTCGATCGGTTTCTCGACGAAGACGGCGCCCGGCGGACCTATACCGTGACCGGCCAGGTGTTTTTCGCCTCGGCGGACCGGTTCCTGTCGGAATTCGACTTCCGCGAAGTCGTCGAAACGGTCCGCATCGACGTCACACGCGCGCATTTCTGGGATTTGAGCGCGGTCGGTGCGCTCGATCGTGTCATCCTGAAGTTCCGGCGCGAGGGGGTGGAAGTCGAGATCCTCGGCATGGACGAGGCCAGCCGGACGCTGGTCGACCGTCTCGGCGTGGCCGACAGGCCCGACGCCGAAAACCTGTTGGGCCACTGAGGAGCGTTCATATGACCAGCACAACGAAGGACGCGAACTACGAAATCCCGGTCGACGGCACGGTCATGGCCTGCCTGGACGTGTCGCAGTACAACCGTTCGGTCGTCGACTACGCGGCCTGGGCGTCGCGTCGCCTGACCGCCGAGCTCCAGTGCCTCCACGTGCTCGACGACAAGACCAGGCGCTCGGCCGGGGTGGATTTCAGCGGCAGCATCGGCATGGATGCCCAGAGCCACCTGCTCGACGAGCTGGCCGAGCTGGATGCCCGGCAGGCCCGGATCGAGATGCAGCAGGGACGCGCCATGCTGGCCGAGGCCTGCGCCCGGGCCGAGGCGGCCGGTGCGCATCGGCCCGTTTCGCTGCAGCGCCAGGGCCCGTTGCCCAGGGCGTTGACCGAGCTGGAGGACGGCGTCCGGTTGTTCGTGCTCGGCAAGCGCGGCGAATCTGCCGATATCAACCGTGATCATCTCGGCGCCAATCTGGAACGCGTGGTTCGCTCGGTCCACCGGCCGATCCTGGTGAGCCCGCGTGCGTACCGGGACGTCCAGCGCTTCGCGATCGCGTTCGACGGCAGCGCCACTACGCGCAAGTGCGTCGAGATGGTCTGCATGAGCCCGCTGCTGGCCGGGTTGAGCTGCCACCTGGTCACGGCCGGCAGCCCGCCCGACGGGCAGGCCGGGATCGACTGGGCCGTCGAGCGCCTGCAGGCGGCCGGCTTCGATCCGCAGACCCACGTGGAGTCGGGCGACGCCGACCGGGTCATCGCCGATCGGGTCGAGCAGCTCGACATCGATCTGCTGATCATGGGCGCCTACGGCCACTCCCGCATCCGCCGGATGATCGTCGGCAGCACCACGACCACCCTGCTGCGCAACTGCCGTATTCCGATCCTGCTGCTGCGTTGAACTGCGCCCCAGCCGGGCGCGCGGCCGGAGTCTGCGCTCCGAGTCAAGGCCTGGATCGTCGGGCCTTGATCAGAGCCTTCAAGAACGCGAACTGGCTCGGCAGGAACCGCTGGTACTTCGGCAGCGCATCGTCCGCGTCGTCTACCCGCGTCTCGTAGAAGAAATGCGCCACCGGCGCCGGCAGTTCGGCGTCCGACGGATGCATCGCCCTTGGCACCATGGTCAGTTTCGGCAGCAGCGGCATGTGGAAGGTCTCGATGGCCGCGGCGCCGCAGTTCGCGCACTGGCCGCGCTGGACGTTCGGCGGGGGTTTCCAGGTCGAAAACGCCACGCTTCCGGCCTCCGGCAGCGCGACGTCGCGGGCGCGATAGACCAGCACGTCGGCGAAGGGTGCGCTGTTGAAGCGCTGGCAGATCGTGCAGTGGCAGAGCATGCGGAAGCGCGGCGGTGCGTGGGTGGTGAGGGTCGTGGCGCCGCAGGGGCAGGAACAGGGCGTGGTCATGGTCGGATTCCGTTCATCGGTGCTTCCTGTCGGACGCCGGCCCGGCCTCTCCGGTTGATTCGATCGGCGCGGGCCGGCTCAGCCCGCCAGCGCCCTCGGCGTCCACAGGCCTTCGCGCACCGGCGCGTGACCGTTCTTCCGGAAGCGTCCGCCGACGGTCTGGCTGCCGCCGGTGACGACGCGCCAGAGCTTGCGGCCCTTCGACGTGTAGGCGCGCCGGGCCAGGCCCTCGGAGCCCTTCCTGCTTACCTGCAGGCCGATGTCCCGGTACACGCCGCGCGCGGTGGCGATGGCCCAGGCCGCGCGGGCGGGCAGGGCGCGTTCTCCGATCCGGGCCGAGGCGTAGTAGGGCTCGGCCAGTTCGACCAGCTGGGCGGCCAGCGGGTGGACGTCGCGGGCGCGCTCGGGTCGGGCGAGGTCGGGGAGGTCGAGCCGGGCCAGCGTGCGCCAGTCGCGCGGCAGGTAGCAGCGGCCGGCCCGCGCGTCTTCGACGATGTCGCGGCTGATGTTGGTCAGCTGGAAGGCCAGCCCGAGGTCGCTGGCGCGGCGCAGGGTGGGCACGTCGCGCACGCCCATGATGCGGGCCATGAGGATGCCGACGGCGCCGGCGACGAAGTAGCAGTACTCGAGCAGGTCGTCGGTGGTCTGCGGTTGCCATCCGGCAGCGTCCTGCTCGAAACCGGAGATGTGGTCGAGCACGATGTCCTCGGGCAGGTCGTGGCGCTTCGCGACTTCGGCCAGCGCGCGGTAGGGCAGTTCATCGCCGGGCTGGCCGCGGCAGGCGGACAGCGAGTCCTGCTTCAGGCGCTCGATAGCCTGTGGCGTCGCGGTGCCGCGCTGATCGCGCCCGAGGTCCTGGCCGTCGGCGAGGTCGTCGCAGTGGCGGCACCAGGCGTAGAGCAGCAGCACGTCGCGGCGCATGGCCGGGCGGAACAGCTTCGATGCGGTGGCGAAGCTCTTCGAACCTTCCGCAATCGTTTCGGCGGCCTCGCGGCCCAGCGCATCGTCGCGCGGTGCGCGAGCCGACGTCATGGGCTAGTTCGCCTGGGCCGGGAGGCCGAAGTCCTCGAGCATCAGGCCGGCCGTGGCTCGGGCCGAACCGACCACGCCCGGAATGCCGGCGCCCGGGTGGGTGCCGGCGCCGACCAGGTAGATGTTCGGGATCTTCTTGTCGCGGTTGTGCGGGCGGAAGAAGGCCGATTGCCACAGCACCGGTTCGACCGAGAACGCCGAGCCGAGGTGCGAGTTGAGCTCGTCGCGGAAACCGAACGGCGTCAGCGTGCTGCAGGTCACCAGATCGTTCTTCAGGCCCGGCAGGTAGTGCTCCTCGAGGTAGTCGAGGATGCGGTCGGTGTACTTCGGGCCGACCTCGTCCCAGTCCAGATCGGCCTTGCCGAGGTGCGGCACCGGCGAGAGCACGTAGTAGGTGCTGCAGCCCTCGGGCGCCAGCGACGGGTCGGTCAGCGACGGGTTGTGCAGGTACAGCGAAAAATCGTCGGGCAGGTCCGGGCCTTTGAAGATGTCCTTGATCAGCTCGCGGTAGCGCGGCCCGAACAGGATCATGTGGTGTTCGAGGTTCTCGTGCACCCGGTTCAGCCCGAAGTAGATCACGAACAGCGACATCGACCAGCGCTTGTTGGTCAGGGAGCGGGTCTTCTTGACGCCCTGGTCGGTGTGGCCGAGCAGGTCGCGGTAGGTGTGCAGGACATCGCCGTTGCTGGCCACGGCGTCGAACTCGCCGTGCCAGCCGTCGTGGGTGCGCACGCCGGTGGCCTTGCCGTTGGCCGTTTCGATCTTCGCGACTTCGCTGTTCAGGCGGATCGTGCCGCCCAGGTCTTCGAACAGCTTGACCATGCCGCGGATCAGCGCACCGGTGCCGCCCTTGGCGAACCACACGCCCCACTCGCGCTCCAGCGCGTGGATGAGGGTGTAGACCGACGAGGTCTGGAACGGGTTGCCGCCGACCAGCAGCGGGTGGAACGAGAAGGCCTGGCGCAGGTGCTCGTCGGTGATGAACTTCGAGACCTGTTTGTACACGCTGTTGTGGGCCTGCAGCTTCATCAGGTCGGGCGCGACCTTGACCATCGAGCCGAAGTTCAGGAACGGCTTGTGGCCGAGGTCGAGGTAGCCCTTCTCGAAGACCTTGTAGGAATACTCGAGAAAGCGCTTGTAGCCGTCGACGTCGGCCGGGTTGAATCTGCGGATCTGTTCTTCGAGCCGGTCGGGATCGTTGGTGTAGTCGAACACCTTGCCGTCCTGCCAGCACAGCCGGTACATCGGGTCGACCGGGAGCAGTTCGACGTAGTCGTCCATCTTGCGGCCGGCATTTTCCCACAGCGCGCGCAGCGCGGACGGATCGGTAATCACGGTCGGGCCGCCGTCGAAGGTGAAGCCCTTGTCCTCGTAGACGTAGGCGCGGCCGCCGGGCTTGTCGCGCTTTTCCAGCACGGTGGTCTGGATGCCGGCGGCCTGCAGGCGGATGGCGAGCGCAAGGCCACCGAAGCCGGAGCCGATGACGGCGGCGGTCCGGGGCGCGGTTCGAGTGTCGGTCATCGGGGGGCGAGCTCCTTGAATCAGATCCCTTTCTGCGCTTCCCGCTGGAGGAAACGCCGTTCGCGCACCATCGGCAAGGCGTCGAGAATGGGCAACGGTTTGCCGACCAGAATACGCAGCTTCTGGCGAAGTGTCAGCTTTGTCGCGTAAAAGTTCGTGACGAGCGGCTCCGGCAGGCTGTAGAAGGTCTGCAACACCTTGTAGCGGTGCTCCGGCCGGCCGACCCGGAACAGCATGCGGTTGAGCAGCCGGTAGAAGGCCGTACGGTCCCAGAACGCCTCGGTGAATTCGCGCGTGAAGCGGGCCAGCTGCGCACCGTCCATCGGTCCGTGCTCGATCATCCGGTCGGCAATCGCGTCGGCCAGTGCCACGGCCTGCGGCAGCGAGTAGCCGGTGGTCGGCTGGAACAGGCCGGCGCGCAGGCCGGAGCGGGCGACCGAATCGTCGGCGGGCCAGAAGCGGTCCAGGTCGCAGGCCATCAGGATCGGCAGCACACCGTCCTCGTCGCGCAGGGTCTCGGCCACGGTCCAGCCGCGCGCGACGGCGTAGCGATCGATGGCCGCGTGAAGCTCGTCGGAGTCCAGTGCCTCGCCGTCGGAGTACCGGGTGTCCTCGATCAGCACCGTGTCGTCGGAAAACGGCAGCAGGTAGACGAAGCGGTAGCCGTCGTGCTGGTCGACCGTCGCGTCCATGATGGTCGGCACGGTCAGCCCGTGCGGTTCGGCCAGCCGGACCTCGCGGCCGACGAACTTCTGGAAGCCCAGCACCAGGCCCTCGGACGGGCCCGGACCGCGGCCGTCGATGACTGCAGCGGCGGTCAGCCGTTCGCCGCGCTCGGTCACCACGGCGTCGGCTGCCAGTTCGGCGGCCCGCACGCCGGACTTCAATTCGAACCGGCCGGCGGCTACCATGACGTCATGCAGCCGATCGGACGTGATGCTCAGGTACGGCTCGGAGAAATTGCGACGACAATCCGGAAACCGGATGTGTTGCCCGGGCCAGCGATGCACGACGAAGGGCGCCATCCAGGCTCGCTGGTCCGGCGTAAGGTCGTCTTCGTGAAACGACCAGGTGTGATTGCCTCCGAGTCGCTCGCCGGCCTCCAGAATCGTGACCCGGGTCTCCGGTCGACGCTGGGTCAGCCGCCAGGCGATCAGGCTGTTGGCGAGGCCGCCGCCGACCAGCAGCAGGTCCGGAGTGGAGGAGTTCATTGCGCTATTCTGGCTGAAAGCGGGTGCGCGCGGGGTTAAGCTTGAGCACCGAGAGGAACCAACGGGCGCGTTACCGTGCGGCCCGGATCGAGGAGACGCGCTGAATGGCCGCCACCACCGAAGACGCGATGGCCCCGGAACAGGGCTCGGGATTCATCGACGAATCCTGGCGACGCACGATCGACGAGCGCCTGCTCGACCTGATGCCGATGCAGCATCTCGACGGCAATCCCACCTGTCGCGAACTGGCCGAAGCAATGCGCTACAGCCTGCTGGCGCCCGGCAAGCGGGTCCGGCCGCTGCTGGCGATCCGCACCGCGTTGCACTTCGGCGGAGACGCCCGCCGGATGGTCGATTTCGGCTGTGCGCTGGAAATGGTGCACTGCGCTTCGCTGATGCTGGACGATCTGCCCTGCATGGACGACGCCACGACCCGGCGCGGTCAGCCTGCCTGTCACCGGAAGTTCGGCGACGCGACCACTACGCTGGCCGCCATCGCGCTGCTGAACCAGGCCTACGGTGTGGTCGCGCGCGACGGGACGCTGGACGCGCCGCTGCGCTGCCGACTGGTCGACCACCTGTCCGATGCAGTGGGCACTTCTGGCCTGGTCTCGGGCCAGTGCCGCGACCTGATCGAGCGGGCCGGCGCGCTGGACGACCCGGCCATCGCCGAGATCAACCACCAGAAGACCGGCGTGCTGTTCGAGCTGGCCACGGCCGGTGCGGGCTGCATCCTCGGCCTGCCGGGTGACGAACTGGACGCGCTGCAGCGCTACGCCGGCCATCTCGGCCAGGCGTTCCAGGCCGCCGACGATCTGCTCGACGCGCGCCAGTTCGCCGAGGCCTCGGGCAAGGATGCCGGCCTGGACCGCGACAAGGCCGGCTCGGTTCATCGCGTCGGCGAACAGGTGCTGCGCGAACGGGTCGAGTCCGAACTCGTGGCCGGCGACCGGGTGCTGCCCGCGGCGCGTGGCGACCATGCGCTGGACGGCTACGTTCGCGCGCTGTTCGCCCGTTTTCTCTGATCCTCGGGCCATGTCCGCCGGATGACCGACGGCCCCGTTCGATGACCTCGTCTTCGCTGCTGGTCGCCGACGACCTGGCGTTCGCGTTCGCCGGACGGCGCGTGCTCGACGCGGTGTCGCTGGCCCTGTCCGGCGGCGAGATCGTCGCGCTGCTCGGGCCCAATGGCGCCGGAAAATCCACGTTGATCCGCCTGCTGTGCGGCCGCCTCCGGCCTGAAACCGGCACGGTCCGGCTCGAAGGGCACGACCCGGCTGAGAGCGCGTCGGCGCGGCGCCGGATCGGCCTCGTGCCGCAGCGCATCGCGCTGTACCCGCACCTGACCGTGCGCGAGAACCTCGATGTGTTCGCCCGGCTGGCCGGTCTGGCTGGGGCCGATAGCGCCGAAGCGGTGGGCCGGATACTGGCCACCTGCGATCTCCACGACGTGGCCGACGCCCGCTGCAGCACGCTGTCGGGCGGCTGGCAGCGCCGCACCAACATCGCCTGCGGCGTGGTCCACGGGCCGGAATTGCTGATTCTCGACGAACCGACCGTCGGGATCGATCTGCCCGCCCGGAGGGCGATCGAGCAGCTGCTGACCCGGCTGGCCGGTGACGGCATGGCCGTGCTGATGACCAGCCACGACCTGGACGAACTCGGCCGGATCTGCGACCGGGCGGCGTTTCTCGATGCCGGGCAGCTGGTCGCCGAAGGCCGGCCCGAGACGTTGATCCGGCAGCGGTTCGGCGAGCAGCGCGAGTGGTCGATCGAACTGGCCGACTGGCCCGACGACGCGCTGTGCCGAAAACTGGCGACGCTGGGGCTGCAGCCGGAAGATGCCGAGGCGCCGCTGCGCTGGCGCGGCCTGGCCGAAGCGCTGGACCTGGACGCGCTGGATGCGCTCCCGGCCGTCGAGTGGCGCGTCCGCCGACCGGGCCTGGAGGCGCTGTGGCGCGACCTGTTCGGCCGAACCCCCGAGGCCGACGACGCATGAACCGGCCGCGGACCTCGACCGGCGTGCTGCCGATGATCGCGACCGTCTGCCGGGTCATGGCGCTGGCGCTGTTGCGCGACCGGGGCGCGATGCTGATGATCTTCGCGCTGCCGCCGCTGATGTTCTTCGTGTTCGCCGAGGTGTTTTCCGGCACCGACGGGGATTCGCTGCAGCTGCGGGTCCAGGTCCAGGACCGGGTCGGAAGTCCCACCACCGGTGCGCTGGCCGAGGCGATGGTCGCCGATCCGTCGCTCGCGGCGGCGCTGCTGCCGGCCGACGCACCGGATCCTCGCCGCGACGTAACCACCGGCGAGGTCGATGCACTGGTCGTGATCCGGACCGAGCCGGCCGCCGATCTCGGCGCGGACCTCGACGCGCCGCCGCCGATCGTCGTGGTGTCGGACGCCGCCCGTGGGCTGGCCGGACCGGTCGTCGCGGCCCGGGTCCAGCGGCTGGTACAGCGGGAGTTCACTCACCTGGGCGTGGCTCGGGCCGCGGCACTGATCGACGCGCTGGCCGGGCCCTACACGGTCGAGCAGCAGGAGTACCTGGGCATCGCGCTGGAGGAACTGGCCGGCGAGCCGCTGAACGATGGCGGCGGCGCGTCGCAGGACGGCCTGGTGGCCCAGGAGACCCTCAACGGCGTCGACCCCGATCGCGGGGGGATCAGCTACTACGCCGGCGCGGTGGCGATCCTGTTCCTGCTGTTTTCGGCCATGCAGGGCGCGATCTCGATGATCGACGAGCGGACCAGCGGCATCGTCGATCGACTGGTCGCCACGCCGGGCGGCTACCCGACGGTGGTGGGCGGCAAGGCGCTGTTCCTGGTCGGTCAGGGGGTAGTCCAGGTGACGCTGATCTTCGCGTTTGCCGGCGTGTTCTACGGCATCAACTGGCTGGATCGATTCGGCCCGTGGCTGCTGACGGCGGTGCTGGCCGCCGCGACTGCGGCCGGGCTCGCGCTGCTGACCGCGTCGTTGTGCAGTTCGCGTCAACAGGCGCAGACGGCGTCTTCCTTCGTCGTGCTTATACTGTCGGCCATCGGCGGCAGCATGGTTCCCCGATTCATGATGCCGGAGTGGTTGCGCGAACTCGGCTGGATCACGCCCAACGCGTGGGCCATCGAGGCCTGGCAGGGGTTGCTGTGGCGCGATGCGTCGCTCGTCGAGCTGGCGCCGGCCTGGATCGTTCTGGCCGCCGCAGCGGCGATCATGATCGGGCTCAGCCTGGTGCGCGCAGGCCGTCAGGCTGCTTGAAAAGGAACGAGGTTCGATTCACATGCTTCTGAATGCCCTGTTATTCGTTGGAACCGTTCTGGCCATGGAATGGGTGGCCTGGTTCTCGCACAAGTACATCATGCACGGTTGGGGCTGGGCCTGGCACGAATCGCACCATCGGCCGCGCGACGGCTGGTTCGAACTCAACGACCTCTACGCCGTGGTCGGTGCGGCGATCTCGATCACGCTGATCTTCTTCGGCCGCGACGACCTCGGGCCGACCTGGTGGATCGGCTGGGGCATGGCCGGCTACGGCCTGATCTACTTCATCTTCCACGAAGGCCTGGTCCACCGCCGCTGGCCGTTCAAGTGGAATCCGAAAGGCGGCTACATCAAGCGGCTCATCCAGGCCCACAAGATCCACCACGCCGGCCACGGGAAGGACGACTGCGTGTCGTACGGCTTCCTCTACGCCCGCCCGCTGGCCGAGCTGAAAGATGAGTTCCAGCAGCTGCGTGCCGCGCGGATTTCCCCCGAGCGGACGCCCGACGTGTCCTCCTGATCGCGTTCGATCAGGCGGGAAGCGCGAACCGTTCTAGCGAACCCAACAGCACGTCGGCATCTTCGAAGCCGGGGTCGTCCGGCGAGAATACCGACGGCACGGCGACGACCTTCATGCCGGCTCGCTTGCCCGCCGCCACGCCGGCCGGGGCGTCCTCGAACACCAGGCAGCGATCGGGCGCGATGCCGAGCTTGGCCGCGGCGGACAGGAACACGGCCGGGTCCGGTTTGCTGCGCACTTCGTCGACGCCGGAGTGGGTGGCGTCGATCCGATCGCCCAGGTCGAGTTTCTCGATCACCGCATCGATGAGCGGGTAAGGCGACGACGAGGCGATCGCGATCCTGAGGCCCTGGGCGCGCAGCGCGTCGATGGTGGCGTGGACGCCCGGCAGCGGTCGGCCGTTTTCGAGGATTCGCCGGGTGACGTCGTCCAGCACGTGCTCGACCATGACTTCGACCGGAGGTCCGACCCAGTCGAAGCGTTCGTGCCACAGCATCAGCACCTCGTCGATTCGGCGACCCGCCGTGGCCCGGCACAGATCGCGGTCGACCGGCACTCCGTAGGGGCGATATACGGCCATCTCGGCATCCTGCCAGTGGGGCTCGGAGTCGATCAACAGGCCGTCCATGTCGAACAGCGCGGCGTCGAAATCGGCGGCCTTCATGTCGGGTTCAGCAGTGCGTCGCGCAGAGCCGCCGGGTCCGGAGCCATTGCCTTGGCGTTGCTGGGGCGGGCCAGCAGGTCGGCCAGTGCCGGCGGCGGTTCGATCTTCCGGCCGATCAGCGGCTCGACGACTTCGGCGAACTTGGCCGGATGAGCGGTGGCGGCAACCAGAAACGGTCGATCGTCGCCGGCGCGCCGACGCTGGGCCAGCACCTCCGTCGCGCAGGCGGTGTGTGGGCAGACCACCAGCCCGCGGGCCTCGTACTCGCGGCGGATGCGGGTGCGGATCACCTCGTCGGACACGCTGAGTGCATGTATTCGGGCCTGGCGCAAGTCACGGTCGCGGTACAGCCAGGCCAGCCGTTCGAAGTTGCTCGGATCGCCGACGTCCATCGCGTTGGCCAGCGTGGCCAGGCCGTCGCGGCCGACATAGTCGCCGCGTTCGAAGTAGTCGGGCAGGGTGCGGTTGGCGTTGGTGGCCAGCCAGATGTCGCCGATCGGAAAGCCCAGCTCGCGGGCCAGGACGCAGGCCAGCGCATTGCCGAGATTGCCGGTCGGCACGATGACCTGCAACTCGGCGCAGGCGCGTGATCGGAGACGAAGGGCTGCGAACGCGTAGTAGGCGACCTGCGGCAGCAGGCGGCCGATGCAGATGCTGTTGGCGGTGCTCAGCCGGGCCGCCTCGCGCAGTTCGGGGTCGTTCAGGGCGCCCTTGACCAGCCGCTGGCAGTCGTCGAAGCTGCCGTCGACGCGAAAGGCGGTGACGTTGCCGCCGAACGCGCCGAGTTGGTGGGCCTGCAGCGGTGAAACGCGGCCGTCCGGATAGAGGATGCGGACCCGGAAGGCCTCGCGGCCGTGAAACGCGGCCGCCACGGCCCCGCCGGTATCGCCCGAAGTGGCGACCAGGATGGTGCGAACCTCGCCCGGTCTCGCCAGCCGGTCCATGCACTCGGCCAGGAAGCGCGCGGCGAAATCCTTGAACGCGGCGGTCGGCCCGTGGAACAGCTCGAGCATCCAGGCCGGACCGGGGAATTCCTGGCGGTCCGGCATCGGCTCGATCGGCAGCGGCAGGTCGAGGCTGGTCTGGCAGATGCCCGGCAGCGCCCCGGCCAGCGGGCCGTCGGCGAAGAACGGTCCGAGAACGCGTTCGGCGGTGCGCGGCAGGTCGGCGTCCGGATCCAGCGCTGCGGTTTCGGGCCGCGGCAGTCGCTCGGGCACGTACAGTCCGCCATCCGGGGCCAGCCCGGCCTGGAGCGCGGCGGCGAGATCGACCTTCGGCGCTTCGGCCCGCGTGCTCAGGCAGTCCATTCGGCGTCTTCCTCGAGGATGCCGGCGGCCGGCCCGTCGACCGGCGACACGAAGCGGTCGGCCTGGTGTCCGGCGTCGGCGAACGCGGCAACCATGTCCGACGCCGCGCGTTCGGCGGCGGCGCGGTCGCGGAACCAGCCGAACACGCTCGGGCCGGCGCCGGAAATCGATGCGCCCAGCGCGCCGGCGTCCAGGGCGGCGTCGCGGACAGCGTCGAATGCGGGGATCAGGTGTTTTCGGCGCGGTTCGACCAGGACGTCCTCCAGGCCGCGTTCGACGAGGTCGAGGTCGCCGGTCCAGCAGCCGGCCAGCAGCTGCGCCAGGCGCGTGGACTGGGCGACCACCACATCGATCGGAAAGGGTTCGGCGAGCGCGCCGCGCGACTCGCGGGTCGACAGCTCCAGGTGCGGATGCACCACCGCGGCGAACAGCCCGCCCGGGACGGGGACGCGGACCACCCGGTCCGGAAGGGCCAGGACCAGGCCGCCGAGCAACTGGGGTGCGACGTTGTCGCCGTGGCTCGCGCCGCTGGCCACGGCTTCACCGGCGAGCGCGTGCGGATAGAGTGCATGGGCATCGAGCGCCAGCCCCAGCGCGGCACTGGCCGCGACCACGGCGGCGACCGCCGAAGCGGCCGAACCGCCCAGTCCCGAAGACAGCGGTATGCCCTTGTCGATGCCGAGGTCCACGCCGGCCCCGGGCGCGTGTCGATCGATCAACGACTGCACCGCGCGTCCAGCCGTATTGCGTTCGGGATCTTCGGGCAGGTCGGTCACGCAGCCCCGGATATCGCGGATGATCACGCCGGATGAGCTGGATCGGCATGCGAAGACTCGATCGCGAGGTCCCTCGATGCTGTGGCCGAGCAGGTCGAAGCCGGCGGCTGCGTTGCCGACCGACGCCGGGGCGAACGCATGAACGGTGCGTGGTTTCAAACTTTGTTACTCCGCGGCAAGGGTGCCATCACGTCGCTCGGTATCCTTATGTTAATATTGTCTTAACAGGCTCATAGCAAGGGACAGCCAATTTGCCGAAAGCGGCATTCCACTGAAGTTTGTCCGGAATGCCGACCGTAGACAAAGGAAACGTGATGAACTCGGTTCTTCACGGCTGTACGTTGGGCAATACCTCATAGCTTACTTGCTCGGCACCTGCGGTTTCGACCGTGTTGGACCGAATTCGCCGCAGCTTCTTGCTGCGGTGATCATGGCCGTGTTCGGCCGGCTTTCTTCCCATTGCGTTTCCCGCCGTCTCGGCAGGCTTCTCCCGTTCACGAAGCGTCCGTGTCTGTTTCAGGTGTCGTGATGACACCGTACTTCACCGACCTTAGAAAAGAGAGAGAAACGCACAATGCCAAAACGAAATCGTTTGACACAGGCCGTGCTCTGGGGGCTGGTCGCTGCAACGCCGGGCGCGGTATTCGCCCAGGACGAGCAGGCGTCCGGCAACGAAGAGAGCGAATCGAAGGAAATCGGCAAGATCGTCGTCACGGCGACCAAGACCGAAGAAGTCGATCTGCAGTCCGCGCCGATCACCGTCCAGGCCGTGGATCAGAAGGCGCTGGTCGAGATGAACATCGGCAACTTCGACGACCTGCGCAACAGCGTTCCGAACCTGAACGCCGCGAGCCGCGGTCCGGGTCAGCAGACCATCTACATCCGCGGCATGGCCGTGCAGCCGATCACCGTGCTGCTGTCCGGCGCGCAGGGCACTTCGCCCAACGTCGCGCTGTACCTCGACGAACAGCCTGTGACCGCGCCGGGTCGTAACCTCGACGTCTACGCCACCGATCTCGAGCGTGTCGAGGTGCTGCCGGGTCCGCAGGGCACGCTGTTCGGCGCAAGCTCGCAGGCCGGCACGATCCGCTACATCACCAACAAACCGCAGCTGGGTCTGTTCGACGCCGGCTTCACCGGCGAAGCGTCCTTCACCAAGGACGGCGAGTTCAACAGCTCCGGCGAGGGCTACTTCAACCTGCCGATCGGCAACTCGACGGCTGCGCGCGTGGCGTTCTACAACGTCAATCTCGGCGGCTACATCGACAACGTGCTCGGTGAGTTCACGCTGGACCCGGACATCAACCCGGAATCGGCCGTGAATCTCGGTCCGGACGCAACCTACGAGACGATCAACAACGCCGAGCTGGTCGAAGAGAACTTCAACGACAGCTACTACAAGGGCATTCGCGCCGGCTTGTACCACGAGTTCAACGTGGATTGGAACCTGCTGGTTCAGAACACCTACCAGGAACTGGGCGCGGATGGCGTGTTCGACTACGATCCCGAGGTCGGTGACCTGGAGGTCTCGCGCTTCTTCCCGGATGAACTGACCGACGAGTTCAACCAGACCACCTGGACGCTGGAAGGCCGCCTCGGTGCGCTGAACATGGTCTATACCGGCGGCTATCTCGACCGTGAAGTCAACCAGAAGGTCGATTACACCGGCTACAACAATGCCGGTGCGTTCATCGCCTACTACACCTGTACGTACGACAACCCGGACTACATCGTCAACTACGACATCGATCCACGGTTCATCACCGAGAATCGCGAGTGTCTGAACCCGGCCAAGGGCGTCGATATCCTGCAGGAACACGAGCGGTTCACGCAGGAGTTCCGGATTTCCACGCCGGCCGAGAATCGCTGGCGCTTCGTTGGTGGCGTGTACTACGATGATTTCCAGATCGACACGCAGGACGACTACTTCTATCTGGCCACGCCGGACCTCGGCTTCGCGCCGAATGCGCCGATCTCGGACGCCTTCCAGGTCAATCCGAATACGCGCCCGGAGGGCGTTGCGTTCTTCAACGACATTCGTCGTTCCGAAGAGCAGCTGGCGTTTTTCGGCGAATTCAGCTACGAGCTGATTCCGGACACGCTTCAGGCCACCCTGGGCCTTCGCGCTTACGAGATCGAGTCGGACTTCAAGGGTTCGTCTAACTTTGCCAACGGCATCTTCGCCGGGTCGATCGACGGCGACAGTGGTCGCGACTACGATGTCGATGGCGGGCATACGCCGGATCCGCTGGAACAGGACGACGTGATTTCGAAGATCAACGTCTCCTGGACGCCGGACGACAGCACCATGCTGTACTTCACTCGTTCCGAAGGCTTCCGGCCGGGCGGCTGGAACCGTGGTGGTGGCATTCCGTCGGCCAATCCTGAGTTCCCGACCGTCAGCGCGACCTACGACACCGATGACGTCACCAACTGGGAGCTGGGCTGGAAGACGCTGCTGTTCGGCAACTCGTTGCGCTTCAACGGTGCGGCGTACTTCATCGAATGGGAAAACATGCAGGTCTCTCGATTCGATCCGCAGAACGTCTCCATCCTGACCTTCATCGAGAACTCGGCGGACTCCGAGATCTTCGGGATCGAGGCCGACTTCGCGTGGCGCGCGACGACCAACTTCACGCTCTACGGCGCGGTGTCCTACAACGATACCGAGCTGACTGACGTGGACGCCCAGGTTATCGAGCTTGCCCCGATCGGTAGCCAGTTGCCGCTGGTCCCCGAACTGCAGGCCAGCCTTCGTGGCCGGTACGAGCAGTCGCTGGATTGGCAGTGGGCCGACTTCGGTTACGTCCAGGTCTCGGGCAAGTACGCGGGTGACTCGTTCAGTTCGCTGGTTGCCGAAGAGCGTCGTAAGCAGGATGCCTACGCGATCTTCAATGCGGCAGCCGGCGTGTCCAGCGGAAGCTGGACTGCGGAGCTGTTCGTGGAGAACCTGTTCGATGAGCGCGCCGAGCTGTTCATCAACACGCAGGACGACATCCCGCGCATCACGACCAATCGTCCGACCACTGCCGGCATCCGGTTGACCTACCGGTTCCTGCCGCTGTAACCGCGACGAAGGCATCCGGGCGGGACGGTACAATGATGCGATGGCTGAATCCAGTACATCGCAATCGCCGTCCCGTTCGGACGCCTCATTGAACGATGCCGAAGCGCTGCTCAAGCAGCAGCGATTCGGTGACTCCCTCAAGTGCGTCCAGGCCGTCCTGGACGCCTCTCCGGAACTTCCGAGGGCGCTGTTCCTCGCCGCCGTCAATCTTCGCTACCTGCGCCGCTTCGACGACGCGCTGAGCGCGCTGGACCGGTTGGTCCGAGTGGCGCCCGACTATGGCCGCGCCTTTCAGGAGATCGGCCACAATCACCGCGACCGCGGCCGGATCGAGTCGGCCTGCGAGGCCTATGCGCGGGCGACCGAACTGAACCCCGGCCTGCTGGCGTCGTGGCGATTCCTGGCCGAGCTGCGCCAGCGACGCGGCGACGCCGAAGGGGCGCGCGTGGCTGCCTCGAACTTCAAGCGCCTGGCCGATCTCCCGCGCGAGCTGGTCACCGTGACCAGCCAGCTGCACGAAGGCAGGATCTACAAGGCCGAGCAGCTCTGCCGGCATTTTCTGCAGAATCATCCGCATCACCCCGAGGCCATGCGCCTGCTGGCCGCGATCGGGATGCAGCTGCACGTTTACGACGATGCCGAGTTCCTGCTCGAGAGCGTGCTGGAACTCGAGCCGGGTTTCGACCTGGCGCGCATGGACTACGTCAAGGTGTTGCACCAGCGCCAGAAGTTCGGCGAGGCCTGGGAAGCGGCCGCCGAGCTGCGCCGCCGGATGCCGGGCAACCTGGCCGCCGAGCTCGCCTACGCCAACCAGTGTTCGGCGATCGGCCGCTACGACGAATCCCTGGAGGTCCTGGAACCGCTGATCGCGCGTTCGCCGCAGCCGTGGAACGTGCAGATGCTCAGGGGCCACGCGCTGAAGACGATCGGGCGGCACGATGAAGCGGTTGCGGCGTATCGCGCCGCGTATCGTGGGCGACCGGCGTTCGGCGACGCCTGGTGGTCGCTGGCCAACATGAAGACCTTCCGATTCGACGACGAAGAGATCGAGCGGATGCGCGCGTTGATCGATGCGGGTGGGCTGACGCCGATCGATGCATTCCACTTGCGCTTCGCGCTGGGCAAAGCGCTGGAAGATCGCGAGCAGTGGGCCGAGTCGTACACCCACTACGCCGAGGGCAACGCGATCAAGCGATCCCAGGTCGATTACAGCGCCGATCGCATGAAGGACGACTTCGATCGCCAGGAGGCCTTCTTCACGCCCGAGCGTGCAGCCAAGCTGCTCGAGGGCGGGCATGATGCGCCCGACCCGGTATTCATCGTCGGCCTGCCGCGCGCCGGTTCGACGCTGATCGAGCAGATCCTGGCCTCGCACCCGGCCATCGACGGGACGTTGGAACTGCCGAACATCCTCGCGATGGCGCACCGGCTCAACGGGCGGCGCCGACGCGACGACGAGCCGCGCTATCCGGCCGTGCTGGCCGACATGACGCCCGCAGAGCGCGCCGCGCTCGGTCGCCAGTTCATCGACGAGACCCGCATCCACCGCCAGGATGCGCCGCTGTTCCTCGACAAGATGCCGAACAATTTTCGCCATCTGGGCCTGATCTTCTCGATCCTGCCCAATGCCCGGGTGATCGACGCACGCCGCTCGCCGATGGGCTGCTGCTTTTCCGGCTTCAAGCAGTTGTTCGCCGAAGGGCAGGAGTTCAGCTACAGCCAGACCGATATCGGCCGCTACTATCGTGATTACGTGGGCCTGATGGAGCACTGGAACCGGGTCTACCCGGGCCGGATCCTGCAGGTCGACTACGAAGACGTCGTCGACGACCTCGAAACGCAGGTCCGGCGGATGCTCGATTACCTCGGCCTCGAGTTCGATCCGGCCTGCGTGGCGTTCCATCGCACGCAGCGATCGGTCCGGACGGCCAGCTCCGAGCAGGTCCGCCAGCCGATCTACCGCTCCGGCGTCGAGCAGTGGCGGCATTACGAACCCTGGCTGGACGAGCTCGAGTCCGCCCTTGGACCGGAACTCGCGGCGTCGGGCGCGGTCGATGAATCTCGCTCCCACAACGACAATGAAAAAGGAGGCTGACCCCGATGGAATCGAAGGAACAGATCGTCGAGAACTGGCTGCCGCGGTACACCGGCACGCCGATCGAGGATTTCGGCAAGTACATCCTGCTGACCAATTTCGACAATTACGTCGAGAAATTCGCCGCCAAGCTCGGGGCCGAGATCCGAGGCCGTGACAAGGCCATGCGTAACGCCACCGTCGACGGCCTGTCGATCATCAATTTCGGCATGGGTAGCGCCAACGCCGCGACCATCATGGACCTGTTGAGCGCGGTGTCGCCGAAGGCCGTGCTGTTTCTCGGCAAGTGTGGGGGGCTGAAGAAGAAGAACGCGCTCGGCGACATGATCCTGCCGATCGCCGCGATCCGCGGCGAGGGCACCTCGAACGATTACTTTCCGCCGGAAGTCCCGTCACTCCCGGCGTTCACCCTGCAGCGTGCGGTGTCGTCGACCATCCGCGACCACGATCTCGACTACTGGACCGGTACCGTCTACACCACCAATCGGCGCGTCTGGGAGCACGACAAGGCCTTCAAGAAATACCTCCGCCGGACCCGGTGCATGGGTATCGACATGGAAACGGCGACCATCTTCGTCACCGGTTTCGCCAACCGCATCCCGACCGGCGCGCTACTGCTGGTATCCGATCAGCCGATGGTGCCCGACGGCGTCAAGACCGATGCCAGCGATCGGAAAGTGACCGAGCACTTCGTCGATGCGCAGATCGATATCGGTATCGATGCGTTGAAGGAGATCCGCAACGAGGGGCGGTCGGTCAGGCACCTTCGTTTCGACGGATAGAGGGCGGTGGGGCTGCCGGCCCGGGTGGTCCGATTGGGTGTCGCCCAGCCAGCGGGCGACGATGAGCGCCCCCGCCGGATCGGTGGTGATGTGTCAGCTGGCGGTCTGGCAACCGAGGCAATCAGCGTATTCCACGCAACCATCCACCGGCGCGGCCAAACGCTTGCCGCTGTGGGTCGTCCTGCGCGTACATCGGAAATCCTGCATCAGCCCCTGAAAGAAGAACGCCCGGCACGAGGCCGGGCGCTCCATGCTCGAGAGCAAAGTACGCCGACTACTGGACTTCGAGCGTGAACTGCTCGGACACCCAGCCTTCCTGACCGTCGCCGGCCCGGATATTGACCCAGCCGCTGGCGCGACCGAGCACATCGACGATATCCCCGGACGCCAGTGCAAACACCACAGGATTGGAGGTGCCGGGCCCCTGCCGCACGTTGAGCGAGCTGGCGGTGATCACGACCCGCTCCCCGCTGGCCGAAGCGCCCCCGGACGCCGCCGGGCCGCCGGCGGCGTAGGGGTTGCCCATCGCGTCATAGCGCAGCATCGAGTCCGGCGTGACCGAGATGACGTACTCGACGGCCGCGCCGATGACCTGGCGCAGGGCCTTCTCGCGCGGGGTGTTCTTCCACGACGACAGTGAACCGCCGAGCGCATAACTGCCGGTGTATCCGGCCAGGGCGCCGCCGAGATTGAAATCGCTGGCCTCGCCCTCGACGCTGGTCGCGGCCAGAACGCGGCTGGTGGTGGCGTCGACGACGCGCAGATCGATGGCCATGTGGGCTGAACGCGAACCGCCGGCCAGTGCGCCGAGCACCCGGCCGATGTCGCCGCCGCCGATGCTGCCGGTCGTTCCCCCGGAGTCTGCCGCGAATTCGGTCACTGCGGCGACGATCAGCAGTTCAGCGCCCTCGATCTCGCCAATGGCTGCCGCGGTATCGGAGCGGACTCGGCCGGACGCACCGAGGTCCTGTTCGGTCAGCAACGAGTCCAGCGCGTCGCGCTCGAGTACGATGAAGCGACCCGAATTGACCAGCGCCGTGGTCGGCATGTCGGCCATGCCGTCGCCGATCGACGGGCTGTACCAATTGGCAACGCTGGCTGCGGTCTTGTTGTCGAACCGGGCCACGGCAATCCTGGCCTTGGGCCCGTTGTACGACTCGGCCGCCACGTCGGCCATGTTCCGGCCCGAACTGTCGCGCACATTGGTCGTGGTGCCGGTGGCCGGGCAGCCGGTCAGAATCGTGGCGGCCAGCGCGGCGACGGCCGCGGTGCGGATGAAGGTCTTCATTCGGAGCTCCTCCTCGGATCTTCGCGTTTGGTTACTGGACGTCGAGCGTGGCGCCGGCCTCGACCCAGCCGGTCCGGCCCTGGTCGTCGCGGACCTGGATCCAGTCGCCGGCGCGGACAGTGGCCTCGACGATCGTACCCGAACTCAACGAAAAGGCGATCGCGCTGGAAGCGTTCGGCCCCTGGTGGGCGTTCGCGGCGTTGGCGGTGATCACCACGCGGTCGCCGCCTCCGGACGCTGCCGGCGCTCCGCTTCCGCCGCTCGGCGCGGCGCGGCCGCCGGCGTCGTAGCGCAGCATCTGCGGCGGCGTCACGGAAATCACGTAATCCACGGCGGCCTCGATCACGTCGCGCAGGGCCTTTTCACGCGGAGTGTTCTTCCAGCCCGACAGTGAACCGCCGAGCGCATAGTTGCCGGTGTAACCACCGAGCGCGCCGCCGAGATTGAAATCCTTGGCTTCGCCCTCGACGCTGGTCGCGGCCAGCACCCGGCTGGTGGTCGAGTCGACCACGCGCAGGTCGATGGCCATGTGGGCAGAGCGCGAGCCGCCGGCGATCGCACCGAATGCGCGGCCGATGCGGCTGCCGCCGAGACTGCCCGATGTGCCACCGGAATTGCCGTCGAACTCGGTCACCGCGGCCACGATCAGCAGCTCCGCGCCCTCGATTTCGCCGATGGCCGCCGCCGTGTCCGAGCGGATGCGGCCGGACGCGCCCAGATCCTGTTCGGTCAGCACGGTGTCGAGGCTTTCACGCTCGAGCACGATGTAGCGGCCGGAGTTGACCAGCGCCGTGGTCAGCATGTCGGCCATGCCGTCGCCGATCGATGGGCTGTACCAGTTCTGCGAGTCGGCGGTCTTGTTCTCGAACCGGGCCACGGCAATGCGTGCCTTGGGTCCATTGTAGGCGTCGGCCTGGGCTTCGGCGATGCTGCGGTCGGAACTGTCCCGAACTCGGACGGTGGTGCCGGCCTGCGCGAAGGCTTCGCCGAGCATGGCGGTGAGTGCAAGGCCGATGACCAGGCTGGAAATCCAGTGTTTCATGTGTGCTCCCGAACGGTTCGAGTGAGTGCTTTCGATAGGTTATAGCCGCTTGCCGCGGATCCATGCAACCTGTATACGGATTCCCGGCAGGAAAGCAGCCACTGCCGGGCCGTGGAGTATCAGTCGGCGCGCGAGGCCGTCGGTCGGCCGATCGCCCGGTGTTCGAAGCCCATCCTGGCCAGCTCGGCCGGGTCGTAGATATTGCGGCCGTCGAAGATGACCGGCTGGATCAGGTCCGCCCGGAGCCGGTCGAAGTCGGGGCTCCAGTAGGCCTTCCACTCGGTCACGACCACCAGCGCATCGGCACCGTCGGTTGCCGCGTATGGATCGTCGACCAGGACCAGGTCGTCGCGCTCGCCGTAGGCGGCCCGGATCGCCGCCATGGCCTTCGGATCGTGGGCCCGGACGGTGGCGCCGGCCGCCCAGAGGGCTTCGATCAGCACCCGGGCCGGGGCCTCGCGGATGTCGTCGGTCTCGGGCTTGAACGCCAGGCCCCAGACCGCGAAACAGCGATCGGAGAGATCACTGCCGAAGCGGTCGATGATCTTCTCGTGCAGTCGACGCTTCTGGTCGCGGTTGACGAGCTCGACGGCCTCCAGGATGCGCGCCGGACGGCCGTGGGCAGTGGCGGTGCGGGCCAGCGCCCGGATGTCCTTCGGGAAGCAGGAGCCGCCGAAGCCGACGCCGGGATAGATGAAGTGATAGCCGATCCGGGGATCGGAGCCGATGCCGTTGCGGACCCGCTCGATGTCGGCGCCGACGTCCTCGGCCAGGTTGGCCAGCTCGTTCATGAACGAGATTTTGGTCGCCAGCATCGCGTTGGCGGCGTACTTGGTCAACTCGGCCGACGCGATGTCCATCGCGATGATCTTCTCGTGGTTGCGGTTGAACGGCGCGTAGAGGTGGCGCAGCTGCCGCTCCGACCGCTCGTCGGCCACGCCGATGATGATCCGGTCGGGCGCCATGAAATCCTTGACGGCCGCGCCTTCCTTGAGGAATTCGGGGTTCGAGGCCACGCGCGGATCCAGGCCGTCGCCGGTTGTTTCCCGGATGGCGTCGCGCACCCGGGCCGCCGTACCGACCGGGACCGTCGACTTGGTCACCACCAGCTGCTCTTCGGTCAGGACCCGGCCGATCTGCCGGGCCACGGCCAGGACGGCGCGAAGATCGGCCGAACCGTCTTCGTCCGACGGCGTACCCACGGCGATGAACACGACTTCGCCGTATCGTGTCGCAGCCTCGGCGTCGGTGGTGAAGGCCAGCCGGCCGGCGGCATGATTGCGCTTGACCAGCGCCTCGAGGCCGGGCTCGTAGATCGGGATCTCGCCGCGCTCCAGCCGCGCCACCTTGTCGGCGTCGATGTCCATGCAGATCACGTGGTTGCCGACCTCGGCGAGGCAGGCGCCCGTGACCAGTCCGACATATCCGGTACCGAAAATGCTGACGCGCATCCGAGTGCCCTCTTGTTACGAAACCGCCGAATCTATCCCAGCCGGATTACTGAAATGCTGCGCTGCCGATCTCCGGAAGCCCTGCTCGCTTGCTGGAGGCGAAATCGCATTGAAGCGTAGCGAGCGAGCGCGTACCGGTGGCCGCCAGCGCGCAGGACCCGCAGCGCACTCATGTGCGTGAGGACTCCGAGTACTGCCGGCCGCCGTCACGCGTACACGCAGTACTTCAGTGCGATTCCTGGAGGTCGGCGATCATTGCTTTCAGGAACCGTGCCGCCTCGCCGCCGGTGCAGACCCGGTGGTCGAACGTCAGCGAAAGCGGAATCATGCGGTGGGCTTCCATACCGCCGAGGACCGGGACCACTTCGTGGCGCAGCACGCCTGCGGCGACGATGGCGACGCACGGCGGATTGATGATCGGCGTCGCGTACCGTCCGGCGAACACGCCGAAGTTCGACAACATGATCGTGTAGTCCTTCAGGTCTTCGGGCGGGATCGAACGGTTCTTCGCATTGTCCCGCAATCGATTGATTTCATTGCGAAGCCCTTGGTGATCTGAGGCGTGCACGTCGCGCAGACGGGCAACGAACAGCCCGTCCGGCGTATCGACGGCCATGCCGACGTGCATGCCCTTGTGGACCATCCGCATGTTCTGTTCGTCGTCGTACCAGGCGTTCAGGCCCGGTTCGGCCCGAGCGCCGGCCCACAGCGAGCGCAGCAGGCGGACGGTGATGTCCTCACCCGGCCGCCAGGCGTGGATATCGGCATCGTCCATGATCGTCGTCGGAACGACGCGCTTGTGCGATTCGCTCATCGCCCGGGCCATGGTGCGGCGGGTGCCGCGGATCGGTTCCCAATCGCCGCTGGGCGCGGCCTGTGCCGGGGCCGGGGCCGGGCTGGGCGTCGGCGCTGGAGCGGGTGCCGGAGCCGGAGCCGGAGCGGCCGCCGGCGCTTCCCGGGTCGGACCGCCTTCGGCGACCTTGCGCACGTCGGCCGACGTGACCACACCGTCCGGCCCGGTCGGTTCGACGTCGGCAAGATTCACCTTCAGCTTGCGGGCAAGCGCTCGAACCGCAGGCGTGACCTTGACGCCGCCGACGTTGGAATGGGCCTGTTGGACTACTTCGTCGGAGGTCGTCACGTTGCCGACGACAGTGCCCGAATCGGCGCGCTCCTCTTCGTCGGCCTGGCCGGCATCGTCGCCGGCCGGCTCGGTGGCCGGGACGTCCTCGACCTCGGCCCCGGCCGGGGCATCGCCCTGACCGGCGCCTTCGCCGGTGTCGAAATCGACCAGCGGCGCGCCGGTCTTGATCACGTCGCCGGCCTGGCCGTGGAATTTCGCGACCTTGCCGGTGTACGGGGAGGGGACTTCGACCACCGCCTTGGCGGTTTCCATGGACACGATGGGGTCGTCGACCTTGACGTCGTCACCCTCGGCGACCAGCCATTCGACGATCTCGGCGTCCGGCAGGCCTTCACCGAGGTCCGGGAGGTTGAATGTCTTCATGAGAACTCCAGCGTTTCCTTGGCCGCGTGCACGATACGCTCGGTGCTCGGCATGTAGTTCATTTCACTTCGATACAGCGGCATGATGGTGTCGTACCCGGTCACGCGCTTGACCGGTGCCACCAGGTGCAGGATGCCGGCATCGGCCAGCCCGGCGGCGATCTCGGCGCCGACGCCGCAGTGCTTCGGCGCCTCGTGGACGATCACGCAGCGGCCGGTCTTCTCGACCGACTCGAGGATGGTGTCCATGTCGATCGGCGCGACGGTGGCCACGTCGATGACCTCGGCGCTGACGCCAGCCTTCTCGAGCTCGACGGCCGCCTCCATGGTTTCCTTGACCATCGCTCCCCAGGTGACCAACGTGACGTCGGTGCCGTCGCGCAGCACGAAGCAGACGTCCAGCGGCAGTTCTTCGCCGGAGTCCTCGACCTCTTCGCGCTGCCAGCGGTAGATCCGCTTCGGCTCGAGAAACACGACCGGGTCCGGATCGCGGATCGCTCCCAGCAGCAGGCCGTAGGCGCGGCTCGGCGACGACGGGATCACCGTGCGGACGCCCGGGAAGTGCGCCCAGGTCGCTTCGTTGCTGTCGGAGTGATGCTCGGGCGCGTGGATTCCGCCGCCCCAGGGCGCGCGGAACACCGCCGGGCAGCTCATGCGGCCGCGGGTCCGGTGGCGCAGGCGGGCGGCGTGATTCACGATGTGGTCGACCATCGGGTACATGAAGCCCTCGAACTGGGCCTCGACGATCGGCCTCATGCCCTGAGCAGCCATGCCAACGGCCATGCCGGCGATCATGACCTCGGCCAGCGGGGTATCGATGACGCGGTCGTCGCCGAATTTCGCGTTCAGGCCGGCGGTGGCGCGGAACACGCCGCCGTTGACCCCCACGTCCTCGCCCATGACGACGACGGTGGGGTCCTGTTCCATTTCGTGGGCCAGCGCCAGGGTAACCGCTTCGACCAGAGTGATCTCGGCCATCAGTGCTGCCCTCCCTTGTGCGGGAAGCGCCGCGCGATCTCGCGCTGCTCTTCGAGGTGGTGCGGCAGGTTCTTGAACATGTAATCGAACATCGCGTCGATCGGCTGCGGATCGTTGGTGACGCGGTCCTGGTATTCGTCGACCGCGCCCTGGACCCGTTCGGCGCATTCGCCAAGCAGTTCCTCTTCCTTGACCTGGTCCCACGCGCCCTGGTCCATCAGGTAGCTGCGCAGGCGCAGCAGGGGCTCGTGCTTCCAGGCCGTGTCGACCTCGTCCTGCTCGCGGTAACGGCGGGCGTCGTCGGCGGTGGTGTGGTCGGACAGGCGGTAGGTCATCATCTCGATCACCGACGCGCCGCGCCCCTCGCGCGCTGCGGATATGGCCTTGTCCATGGCCCAGCGCGCGGCGATCAGGTCGTTGCCGTCGACCTGGACCGAGGGCAGGCCGCCGGCGATGCCTTTCTGCGCCAGCGTCCTGGCGCTGTTCTGCTTGTCGCGCGGCACCGAAATAGCCCACTGGTTGTTGACGATGACCAGCACCAGCGGCAGCTTGTACGCGCTGGCGGCGTTGATCGCCTCGAGGAAGTCGCCCTTCGACGAGCCGCCGTCGCCGACCACGCTGACCGCCACGCGCGGCTGGCCGTGCAGCTTGTAGGCCATGGCGGCGCCGGCGGCATGCAGGCACTGCGTGGCGATCGGCACGCACCACGGGAAGTCGTGCTTCGGCCCGGCGAAATCGTTGCCGCGCTCGTCGCCGCCCCAGTACATCAGGACATCCGACATCTTCACGCCGCGGTAGAACTGTGCGGCGTACTCGCGGTACATCGGTGCGAAGCAGTCCTCTTCGCGCATCGCCGAACCGATCGCGACGTGGGCGGCCTCGTGGCCGAGGCAGGAGGCGTAGGTGCCGAGCTTGCCGGTACGCTGCAGCGCCACGGCCTTCTTGTCGAACACCCGGGTCAGGGTCATGAGCTTGTACAGGCTGACCAGCTGCTTGACGTCGCGCGCCAGCGCCGGCACCTGCACACCGTCGACCAGCCGGCCCTCGGGATCGAGGAAGCGGAAGTAGTCGACCTTGAACGAGGCGATGGTGTCCGCCATGAAAAACCTCATTGTCTACTGGATGAGTTCGTTCGCCGGCCGCGGTCCGGACGTCTTGATGCGTCCTCCAGGAGCCACGCCGGGGCAAGCGCGGCATTATACCTGCCGTCGGAACGGGGCGGTACACTGCCGGCCCGACCGAGAACCGACGAGGGAGCCCATGGCTCACGATGACACGCGGCCGAACCGCCGCGACCTGGAGACGGGGATTCACACCGACCTGGCCGAGCGGCTGGACTACCAGGGGTACCTGGCGCTGGACCGTTTGCTCGACGCCCAGTTTCCGCTCAGCGATCCGCCGCATCACGACGAGATGCTGTTCATCATCCAGCACCAGACCGCGGAGCTGTGGTTCAAGCTGATCATCCACGAACTGAAGGCCGCGATCCGTCACCTCGAGGCCGACGACCCCCCGCCGTGCCTGAAGATCCTGGCCCGAGTCAAGATGATCCAGCAGCAGTTGTTCGACCAGTGGGCGGTGCTCGAAACGCTGACGCCCAGCGAGTACGTACAGTTTCGCGGCGTGCTCGGCACTTCGTCGGGCTTCCAGTCCTTCCAGTACCGGACCGTCGAGTTCCTGCTCGGCAACAAGAACGCCGACCTGGTCCAGGTCTTCGACCACCAGCCTGCCGTGCGCGACGAGCTCCGGGCCGTCCTCGAGGCGCCGTCGCTGTACGACGCCTTCATCCGCTATCTCGGCCGGCTGGGCCTGTCGGTCCCGGCCGAGCGCGTCGAACGCGATTTCGCCGAGCCGCACGAGTTCAGCGAAGCGCTGGTCGAGGTGCTGGTCGGTATCTACCGCGATCCCGGCCGGTGGTGGACCGAGTACGCGCTGTGCGAGCGCCTGATCGACGTCGAGGAATCGTTCCAGCTGTGGCGCTACCGGCATCTCAAGACCGTCGAGCGGGTGATCGGCCACAAGACCGGCACCGGGGGCTCGAGCGGCGTCGACTTCCTCGAGCGAGCGCTGAAGCTGCGGTTCTTCCCGGAGTTGATCGAGGTCCGGACGCGGCTCTAGTGGGCCATGCGGTGGTTTGGGTAGGCCGGCAGGCCTGTGCAATAATCAGCGTGATCCGGGCCACGATGTCCGGCCATTCAATCAATAGAACAACGGGGTAGATCCATGAAAAAGATTCAGACGCTGCTCAGCCGGACGCTCGTCCCGGTGGCTGCGCTGGCCGCCTGCCTGTCGGCCAGTGCCCAGACCATCGACGTGCCCGGACTCGGGGACGACGTGACCGTCTACACCGACGCCGACGGCATTCCGACCATCGTCGGCGAGACCGAAGCCGACGTCACCTTCGTGCAGGGCTACCTGCACGCGCGCGATCGCTTCTTCCAGATGGATTTCCTGCGGCGCGTCGCTTCCGGCACGCTGGCCGAGCTGCTCGGCGAAGGGGCGCTGGCCAACGACATCCAGCTGCGTACGCTGGGTCTGCGCCGGGCGGCGCTGGCCACATGGTCCGGGCTGAACGCCGAGGAAAAAGGCTGGGTCAAGGCCTACGCCGATGGGGTCAACGCCTGGCTGGCCACCAATCCGCTGCCGCCGGAATACGGGCCGCTGGAACTCACCTCGGCAGGCTCCTGGTCACCGGTGGACTCGCTGGCGATCGGCAAGTTGCTCGCTTTCCAGCTGTCGTTCGACTCCAGCGACGCTGACCTGACCGTGCAGCTGCTGACCTACCAGGGCGTCGGAGACTTCGCCGGCTTCGACGGCACGGCATTGTTCTTCCAGGACATCGCCCGGGTCGCGCCGGAAGACGACCGGGTCTCGATCCCGACCTGGTTCGCCGATGCCGGCATCATCCCGGTGCCGGGCGGCTCGGCCAAGTCCGCGGCCAAGAACATCGAGCCGCAGATCTACCGCCTCCCGGCCGGCGCCGAGCAGCTGGCCGATACGCTGAAAGCCCATGTCGACGCGCTGCAGCAGCTGCCGGTGATCGGAAAGTCGATCGCACGCGCCGAGGAGCCGGCCGGCTCGAACTGGTTCGTGGTCTCCGGCGACGTGACCGCCAGCGGCTATCCGATCCTGGCCAACGATCCGCACCTCGGACTCGAGATGCCGTCGACCTTCACCAAGGAAAACCTGGTGATCCGGGGCGAGGACGTGGCCGTCAGCGGGGTGGCCTTTGCCGGCACGCCGCTGGTCATCCAGGGCTGCAACACCCATATCTGCTGGGGATCGACGGTGAACTCCACCGACGTCACCGACTACTACCAGGAGCAGTTCCTGGTCAACAATTTCGGCCTGCCCACCCACACGATCTACAACGGCGAGCCGGAACCGGTCCAGTACGTGTTCCAGTCGTATTTCGTCAACGGCGTCGGCGACGGCGAGCCGGACAACGTGTCGCGCGCCAACGTCGGCTACGACGCCGGTGGAATCACCTTCATCGTGCCGCGCCGCAACAACGGCCCCATCGTCTCCCAGCCTTCGCCCACCTCGGGGGTATCCGTCCAGTACTCGGGCTGGGGTCCGACCTATGAACTGGCGACCTTCCGCGACTGGGCCCGGGCGAAGAACCTGGAGCAGTTCGAAGAAGGCCTGAAGAACTTCACCATCGGCGGCCAGAACTTCGCCTATGCCGACGTCGAAGGCAATATCGCCTACTACACCACCGGCACGGTCCCGCTGCGCGCCGATCTGCAGGGCAACACCGTCGACGGCGGCGTGCCGCCGTTCCTGATCCGCGACGGCAGCGGCGCGCTGAACCACGAGTGGCTGCCGGTCGACGGCGAGCCGGTGACTCGCGGGATCAACTTCGCGGCACTGCCGTTCGAGGAAATGCCTCAGATCGTGAATCCGGAATCCGGCTATATCGCCAACGCCAACAACGATCCGGTCGGCACCACGCTGGACAACAACGCGCTGAACCAGCTGCGTCCCGGCGCCAATGGCATCTATTACCTCGGCTTCGAATACCCCGGCCTGCGCCAGGGGCGGATCGACCGCGTCCTCCAGGACCTGATCGCCTCCGGCGACCCGATCACCGTTGACGACATCAAGGCGCTGCAGGCCAACAACCAGATGCTCGACGCCGAGATCGTCGTTCCGTTCATCCTGGAGGCCTTCGACAACGCCACCGCCGAGGGTGCATGGCCCGGCCTGGCCCAGTTCGCGCTGAGCCCGGCGATCCAGGAAGCCATCGGCCGCCTGGCGGCCTGGGACTTCTCGACGCCGACGGGCATCCCGCAGGGCTTCGACCCGGGCGACGACCCGATGGACCTGCAGGCTCCGGACCAGGCCGAGATCGACGCGAGCATCGCGGCGACCATCTATTCGGTGTTCCGCGGCCAGGCCATCGCCAACACCATCGACGGGACCTTGAGCGCCATCGGCCTGCAGGACGTGTTGCCGAGCAGCCGGATCGCCAACCGTGCGTTCATGAACCTGCTGCAGAGCTTCGACACCAACATGGGGATCGGCGCCTCGGGCATTCCGTTCTTCAACGTTCCCGACGCGCCGGACATGACGACGGCGCGAGACGTGGTGCTGCTGGCCAGCCTGAACGATGCGTTGGGCCTGCTGGCCAGCGACGAGTTCGCCCCCGCCTTCGGCAATTCCATGAACCAGGACGATTACCGCTGGGGTCTGCTGCACCGCATCGTGTTCGAGCATCCGCTGGGCGTCGATCCGTTCAACGTGCCGAACGGCGGCGGGCTGACCCAGGTCGCTCCGGACCTGCCGGGCGTGGCGCGCGGCGGCGGCTACGACGTGGTCGATGCCTCGGGTCACAGTGCCCGTGCCGACGGCCTGAATGAGTTCATGTTCGGCTCGGGCGCCGCCCGCCGGGTGGTCGCCGAGATGACCCCGTCGGGCCCGGCGGCCGACGAGATCATTCCGGGTGGACGCAGCGGCATCCTGCTGAGTCCGTTCTACACCAACCAGCTGATGCGCTGGCTGGTCCACGACTACCTGCCGCTGGACATCGGTGAAGCGGCAGCCGCCGGCAGTGCCGCGCAGGTCGAGACCTTCACCACGCCGTAGTCGCTCCCGGAAGCAGGATTCCGGAACGTGCCCGCCCCGTGCGGGCACGTTTTTATTCGGGCCGCGGAATTCCGCGGCGAAAACTCCGGTTGTCCACAGATGAACAAGGATCAACCCGGATCACGCATCGTCACGGATCGAACTGCTGGCGGTTCGAACGACGACGGCCGCGACATTGCGCGGTGCGTTCGGAGCCCGGAATCGGGTGGTCGATCTTCATCCGCGTTGATCCGTGTTCACCTGTGGGCCATCGGATCCGATACGGTCGCCGGCCTCCCGCAGTTGACCGGTTGCAGGGCGCGTGAAAGAATCCTGACATGTTCGCCGTCCGGATCATGTCCTCGTGAATCCCCCGACCCGCCATCCGATCGCCAAGGTCGATACCGCCTGGTTGCGCATGGAGCAGCCGACCAACCTGATGATGATCACCGGCGTGATGGTGTTCCACGAGAAGGTGGACTACGAGCAGCTCAAGGAAATCATCCGATCGCGGTTCCTCGCGTTCCCGCGGTTTCGCCACAAGGCGGTCCAGACTTCTCGTGGCGCGTTCTGGGAGGAAGACGAGGACTTCGAGATCACCTCGCACGTGCGTCGCATCGCACTGCCGGGCGACGCCGGTCGCGAGGAGCTGCAGGAGTTCGTCTCCGAGCTCGCCTCGACGCCGCTCGACCAGTACCGTCCGCTCTGGCAGTTCCACTACGTCGAGAACTACGTCGAGGGTCCGGCGCTGATCTCCAGGATTCACCACTGCTATGCCGACGGCATCGCCCTGGTCCAGGTGATGCTTTCGCTGACCGACTCCGACCGGGTCCGCTCGATGGAGCGGGTCGAACCCGAGAAGTGGAAGCATCATCGCGCGAGGGAGTCGAACGTCTTCAAGCGACTGGTGGAGCCGGCCCGCGAGGGCATCGACGCTGTCCAGCACCTGGGGCAGAAACTGGTCGAGGAGGCCGCGTCGCTGATCCGTGATCCGTCCCAGGCGACCGAGTACGCCGAAGCCGGCTCCGAGATCCTGTCCGAGCTGGCCACGCTTCTGCTGCTCCACGACGATCCTCCGTCGCGCCTCAAAGGGAAGCTCGGCATCCGGAAGAAAGTCGCCTGGACCGAGCCGCTGCCGCTCGACGAAGTCAAGGCCGTCAGCCACGCGCTGGGTTGCACCGTCAACGACGTGCTGATCGGGATCATGACCGGCGCGCTGCACCACTACCTGACCGATTACGGCGATGATCCTTCGGAACTGGAGATTCGCGCGACGATCCCGGTCAATCTGCGGCCGCTGGAACACGCCAAGGACCTCGGCAATCACTTCGGCACGGTCTTCCTGGACCTGCCGATCTGGGAGGCGAACCCGCTTTCACGGGTGTTCCGGGTGGCCGAAAACATGCACCGTCTCAAGAAATCCAAGCAGGCGACCGTGTCGCTGGGCCTGCTGGCGACAGTGGGCATGGCGCCGCTCAAGGTGCAGAAAGCGGCGCTGGAGTTGTTCGCTCGAAAGGCCACCACCGTGCTGACCAACGTCCCGGGTCCCCGGGAGTCGCTCTACATGGCCGGATCCGAAATCGGCCAGATGATGTTCTGGGTGCCGCAGAGCGAATCCATCGGCATGGGCATCAGCATCCTCAGCTACAACGGGAAGGTCTTCTGCGGCGTGATCACCGACAACCGCCTGGTGCCCGATCCAGAGCGCGTCGTCGAGCGCTTCGGGCACGAGTTCGAAAACCTGTTGAGCCTGGTCATGATGCTCGGCCCGGGCGCAGACCGCAGCCCCCAGGACGTCGAGAACCAGGTCCAGGCCTGGCTGGACGAGGTAGGGGGAATTCCGGAATAGCGGAGAGCGGCTCGTGCGGCCGGAGGCCGCGTGCAGTGGCCCCGTCCTTGCCCGCCCCCCGTCGGGCTTCCTCGGATAGTCGCTGACCCACTCTGCACAAAGCGCATTTGCTGGGCGGAGCCGCCACTCGAATGACCGAACCCCGCTCGGGCGAGCCAGGCCTGAGCGACCCGAAGAAACGCCGCCGCGCCCGCGCCGCGTTGTCCGGAACGTCCCCGGTCCTTTCAGTTCAGGGTAATGACTCGCTGGCGAACCGGACGTCCAGCGCCTGCATCGCATCGATCGGCTTCTTGTCAGCAGCCCTGGCGTAGGCGCCGTTCGATTCGTCGAGTTTCTTGTCGCCGTAGAGCAGGTACAGGCCGTTGCCGTATTCGATCCAGGTGATCGGGGCGTCGGACAGGCGGAGAGCCTCCTCGAAATACTCGATGGCCTTGTCGGCGCTCGCGCCGTAGGTCATCGACCCGACCAGCTTGCCGACCTTGGCGATGATCTCGGCGTGGTAGAGGCCCATCGCGGTCTGCGCTTCGCCGTGTTTCGGCGCCAGTTCGAGGGTGCGTTCGAGCGACGCCTTGATCTTGCCGCCGAGCCCCTGGCTCAGCGCCTTGGCCACTGAGATGCACTGGCTGTAGCGGCCGAGGTTGTAGGCGTGGAAGTAATGCGCGTTCGGATCGGTCGGAAAGGCCGCGATGGCGCGCTCTGAGCGTTCGATCCCGGCCTGGTAGATCGCCTGCTTGACCGCGTCGTCCTCTTCCAGGTAGTCGGCGTAGATGCCTGCCGCCTTGTTCGCCAGCGTATGCGCCGCGTCGCCGGCCGCTTCGGCCGCATCGACCGCAGCAGCGAAGTCGCCGGCGTGGAAGGCGCGCCAGCCCTCGATGATGTCTTCATCGTCCGGCCACGGCTCCAGGTCGCCGGCGTGGAGCGAGGTCCAGGCCTTCTTCAGCGCGGCGCCGGGATAGGCGAACCCGGCGGTATCGAGGTCGATCTCGGCCCATTTTCCTGTGTCCATCATGATGCTTCCCGTCCGGCTTTTTCTTCTCGAATTCCCCATATTCTGCCCGTTCCAGGGGATCGCGGCCAGCCGGCGGACGCGAAGGGATCGCTTTTTCTAGTGTGACTGCTCTAGAAATCGGGTCTACATTGATCATCAAACGGGCACACCTGCCCACGGATTCCACAGTATTCGAGGTGTTCGACATGGCGAAGAAAGCCGCAAAGAAGAAGGTCGCGAAAAAGAAGAAGGTCGTCCGCAAGACGTCCGCTCGGAAGCCGAGCTCTCCGGTCAACAAGGTGCAGGACAACGCCCATGAAATCTGGCTGGCCGGCCTGGGTGCATTTTCCCTGGCGCAGGAAGAGGGCGTCAACCTGGTTCGCAAGGGCGGCAAGCTCGTCAACGAGCGGACCGGTCAGGTGATCAGCGAGAGCTCGAAGCTGTTCGACCGCCTGGTCTCCGAGGGTCGCAAGCTCGAAGGCAAGGGCAAGAAGATGGCCGGAAATGCCGTCGGCGGCGTGCGTTCGGACGTGGAAGGCCGCGTCGACAAGGCGCGCGAACAGGCCCGGACCAACTGGGACAAGCTGGAAAAGGTCTTCGAGGAGCGCGTGGCTCGCGCCCTGTCGAAGCTCGGCGTCCCGACCTCCGAAGAAATCCAGGAACTGAGCGAACGCGTGCAGGAACTCAACGTTCGCGTGCGTGAACTGGCCAAGGCGCAGGGCGCCAGCAAGGCCGCGGCCAGCAAGCCGGCCGCCAAGAAGACCACGACCAAGAAAACCACGACCAAGAAGTCGTAAGGGTCGCTTCGTTCCTGACCATCGAGTCTACCCCGAAGCAGCCGGAGTTCTCTCCGATCCTGCTTTTTTACCCGGGCCTCGGCCCGGGTTTTTTTTATCGGTCGCTCTTGATTACCCGGATCGATAGGCCTGCCCGAGCCGCTCGAAGGCCGCCCGCGCATCGCCGGCCAGGTAGGGGCTGACCAGGCTCATCACCTGCCAGGCCGCCCGGTCGGGCCGGGGTTCACGGGCCGGCTCCAGCACCTGGTCGAACGCCACCCAGTAGCTCGAGACCAGGATCATGGTCCGGACCAGCGTCTGCCGCGCATCGTCCTCGATGACCATCTCGTCGTTCCGGACCAGGGCGCCGAGCATCAGGTCGGCAGTCTTCATGGACAGCCGCAGGATTCCCCGCATGCGGCGATGCAGCCCCGGATATCGATGGCAGAGGTCGGTCAGGTCGCGATAGACGAAGCGGAATTCGCCGATGGTCTCGAACACCAGGTGGAGAAACAGCCAGGCGTCGTCGACCTCGATGCGGTCCGGTGCCCCGTCGCCGAGCAGCTCGAGCATGCGTTGCTGGAACCGGTCGAACAGGGTCTCGACCAGCTGTTGCTTGGTCCGGAAGTGGTAGTGCAGGTTCCCCGGGCTGATGTCCAGCGCATCGGCGATCGCATTGGTCGTGGTCGCCGATTCGCCCTCGTGATTGAACAGCTCGAGCGTGATTTCGAGAATCCGTTCCCGGGTGTTCCGGCGAGTCACGTGGGCCTGGATCAGCCGGTCAGCGAATCGACCAGTCCGATGTACTGCTTCTTCGCCTCGTCCGGCTCGGTGCCCTGGAGCTTCTCCCAGGCTTCGTACTTGGCGACGCCGACGAAATCGAAGAATCCGGGCTTGTCTCCAGTGACGTCCCCCTCCGAGCCTTGCTTGTAGAGCGCATACAACTTCAGCAGCGTGTCGTTGTCGGGCCGCTCGTCGAGCGCCTGGACGCGCTCCGCTGCAGCTTCGAACTCGGCCTTCAGATCACTCACGTCATTATCCTCGCAGGCAGTCTCTTCGTTCGTATTCTTCTAGCATGCAGTCGGCCACGGGTCAACGTCGGGTGCCGGAGTGCTGGTCAGGAGGGCGGCCCAGCGGCTATCCTACGGCTCGAGGGAATTCGACCGTACAGGAGAGCTTCATGGCCTATTTCGTCACCGGGGGCACCGGCTTCATCGGGCGCAACCTGATCGACCAGCTGCTGAAACGGCGCGGCACGGTCCACGTGCTGGTCCGTCGAGGATCGAAGAAGAAGTTCAATGCGCTGGTCGCTGAACGATGGAGCGACGACCGCAAGCGGGTGGTCGCGGTCACCGGCGACCTGACCAAGGCCCGTCTCGGGGTCTCGAAGGCCGACCGGGAAAAGCTCGCCGGCAAGATCAAGCACGTCTTTCACCTGGCCGCGGTCTACGACCTGGCGGCCAGCAGCGAGTCGCAGGAAGCGGTCAATATCGACGGCACCCGGAACGCCATGCAGTTCGCCGAGGCCGTCGGCGCGAAGTGCTTCCATCACACCTCGTCGATCGCTGCGGCCGGACTCTACCAGGGCCTGTTCCGCGAAGACATGTTCGAGGAGGCGGGCAACCTGGATCATCCGTACTTCCGGACCAAGCACGAGTCCGAGGGGCTGGTCCGGCGCGAGTGCCCGATCCCGTGGCGGATCTACCGGCCCGGCATGGTGGTGGGCCATTCCGAGACCGGCGAAATCGACAAGATCGACGGTCCGTACTACTTCTTCAAGCTGATCCAGAAGCTGCGCAAGATGCTGCCGCCGTGGGTCCCGACACTGGGCCTGGAAGGTGGCCGGGTCAACCTGGTGCCGGTCGACTACGTGGCCCGGGCCATGGACCACATCGCGCACAAGCCGAAGCTGGACAACACCTGCTTTCACCTGACCGATCCGAATCCGAAGCGGATCGGCGAGGTCATGAACCTGTTCGCCGAGGCCGCCCACGCGCCGCTGATGTCGATGCGCGTCGACGCCCGGCTGTTCAGCTTCATCCCCCAGCCGATCAAACAGGGCGTCGGCATGCTGCCGCCGGTGCGGCGGATCATCAACCAGGTGCTCGGTGACCTGGGCATCCCGCGCGACGTGCTGAATTTCTTCAACTATCCGACCAGTTTCGATACCCGCGAGGCCGATCGCGCACTGAAGGGTTCCGGCATCGAAGTCCCGCGGCTCGAGGACTACGCCTGGGTGCTGTGGGATTACTGGGAGCGTCATCTCGACCCTGACCTGTTCATCGATCGCTCGCTCAGCGGCCACGTCCGCGACCGGGTCGTGCTGGTGACCGGCGCCTCCTCGGGAATCGGTAAGGCCACCGCGCTGATGATGGGCGAGGCCGGGGCCCACGTGATCCTGGTCGCCCGCAAGGAGACCGAATTGCTCGAGGTCAAGACGCTGATCGAGAAGAATGGCGGCAAGGCCTCGACCTACACCTGCGACCTGGCCGACGTCGAGGCCGCCGATAAACTGTGTACGCGGGTCATCAAGGACCATGGAGCCGTCGACGTGCTGGTCAACAACGCCGGCCGCTCGATCCGCCGCTCGATCAACCTGTCCTACGACCGCTTCCATGACTTCGAGCGCTGCATGTCACTGAATTACTTCGGTGCGCTGAAGATGATCCTGGGCCTGCTGCCGGAAATGGAGAAGCGGCGCAGTGGTCACATCATCAACATCTCGTCGATCGGAGTGCTGACCAACGCGCCGCGCTTCTCGGCCTACGTCGCTTCGAAGGCCGCGCTGGACGCCTTCTCACGCTGCGCCGCCTCGGAATTCAATGACACTGGCGTGGCGTTCACCACGATCAACATGCCGCTGGTGCGCACGCCGATGATCGCGCCGACCAAGATGTACGATTCGGTCCCCACGATCACGCCGGAGGACGCGGCCGATATGGTCAAACAGGCGGTCATCTACCGGCCGCAGCGGATCGCGACGCGACTGGGCATCTTCGGCCAGGTGCTGCACGGTGTGGCGCCGAAGATCTCCGAGATCGTCATGAACTCGGCCTACCGGATGTTCCCGGATTCGGCCGCGGCCCGTGGCGAGCGCCCCGGCAAGGACGAGCGCAGCGTGACCCAGGAACAGATGGCCTTTGCGCACCTGATGCGCGGCATTCACTGGTAATCGGCCGCCGACTCAGCCGTCGTCGCCGTCCCGCCGGGCGCCGAGCTGGCGCCCGGACAGCGGCGAGATCGGCGGGCGCTGCTCGTCGGTGGCCGGTCGCGTCCGCGGAGCACGTTGCTGGAGCCGCTCGATGCGTTCGGGCACGGGTCGTGTGGCATGTCCGGTGACCGGCTGCGGATAAGGGAAGACCGGAACCGGCACCGGGACCACCATCGGCGGCATCCGCTGCCGCCGGGCCTGTTCGGCCTCGCGCCGGCGGGCCTCGGCCTCGCGACGCGCGTCCCGTTCTGCTCGCCTCGAGTCGAGGAATGCCGCGTTGGATTCCGCGATGGTGGCCAGACCGTCGGCCGAATCGATCACGCTGATGCGGGCGTCGAGCTCGATCGGCTCGGCGCCGTCGGCGCAGGGTCGATCGCTGTAGACCGTGCCGCGGTCGTCCGTGGTGCAGCGGTAGATCGTCCCGGTATCGGCGTGCGCGGGACCAACCAGCCCGACCAGGACCAACGACGCGCAGCGCGCGACGGCCAGTGCGCCGCGGTTCATCGACCGGTCGCGCGGCTGCTGTCGGATTGGGCAGTGTCGTCGTCGAGGCGCAGACCGTCGACGATGCGCTCGACGACCGCCGCGGTCTCGGGCGCGTGACGCGCCGAGGGCGTGGCCTCGTCATCGATCCAGGCAGCCAGGCCGCGTTCCACGATCGTCTGCTGCCAGGCGTGCGGACCGGTCGGCGGCAGGACCCAGCCGCGCTCGATCCAGCGAGCGCAGAGATAGGTCAGCCCCTGCTGGGGGCGGACGCTCCCACGCTTGTTGTAGCTTGGTCGGAACGCTCGCTCGGCAATGCGGGCGGCCCAGCGGTCGAGCAGGCTCGAGGCCGAGGTCAGTGGCCAGAAATACAGCGGCTTGTGGGCGCCAAGCGCGTCTTCGAGAAGCCCGGCGCCGCTGCCGGCGACCAGCAGCGCGCCCGAGCGTTCCAGGGCCAGGCCGTACGGGCATTCGTCGGCGTCGGCCGGGCCGGCATAGACGTCCGCCTTGCCGTCGAGCAGCCGTGAAAGCGCGACGCCGGCGCGTCCGACCCCGTCGGGAACCACCACCAGCAGGCGCGAATCGCGTCGGTCCGCCCAGTCCAGTGCACGGTCGGCGAGGTCGTCCAGTTCGGCCCCGGGCCACTGGCCCTCGGGGTGCTCGCCGACCAGCAGTGCCGCCCGGCGAGGCGCACTCAGCCAGTCCTGCCAGGCATCGGCCTTGCCGGTCGGGCGGAAGGTCTCGGGGTGGCCGAAGCCGACCAGCATCTCGATCCGGTTCGGATGTGGTGGCAGACCGTGATGACGCATGCTGACGACCATGCCGCCGTGCTCGGGCACGCCCCCGGCGCGCTGGCCGATCAGCACCAGGGCCGGCGGCGAGTCGCAGCGTGCCGCCAGCGCGCGAGCGGTTCGGCACGACGGCCCCCCCGAAGCGATGACGACAGCGGCGCGTTCGAATTCGGCGCGCAGCGCGCCGCGTCCGAACCGTCGGGCGAGCAGGGTGCCGAGCGGTCCGGGGGCGGCCGCGCGCTGCAGGTCCCGGCCGGTGGTCCGCGCCAGTGCATCGCCCAGCGCCTCCGCTTTGCGGACCGGGCGCGCCCGCCGCGAAGACAGCAGCAGTACCGGACCGTCGCCGGCCGGGCCGCCCTGGAGAACCCGGCGACGGAAGCCGCTCCGACGCACCAGGCGCCAGCGGGTCTCGGGATTGAGGCGGCTGGCCAGCTCGAACTGCTCGATCCAGAAATGCTCGGACCGCCGCGCTCGTTCACCGCGGATCCAGATCGGCTCGCGGACCTCGACCTCGAGTTCGCGGGTGGTCCGGAACAGCCGATCGAGCACCCACGGCAGGTCGCCGTCGGGCACTCGCTCGAGCAGGCCCTCGATGCGCCGGTGCTCGGCGCGTTCGACCCGGTCGTCGTCGGGCCCCAGCAGGGCGGCCAGCTCCGGTCCGTCGTCGCGGGCGGTCAATTTCAGCGCGAGGTCGGGCCAGCCGCTGGACGGGCGCTTGCTCGAGACCGGCAGGAAGCGCTCGGCGTCCGCTTCGCGTTCGAGCGCGAACCAGAGGTCGCCGGTCGGGTTCGTGTCGTAGACGAACCATTCGGGAAACGGTCGCCACGGCTGGGTGTGCAGCGTGGTGAAGTGAACACAGGCCGATTCGCCGGGCTCGTATTCCTTGTCGCGCGCGTTGTAGCTGCCGGGCATCTCGCCCCAGAGTCCGGCCGCGCGGGCGCGGGCCTCGATTCGTTTGCGCGTAGTGCGAAGCACGGACTCGCGATTCCAGACCCCGCTCATTCGCTTGCAGTCGATCAGCATCACCGAGGTGTCGTGGTCGTTGATCGACAGGAATCCGGCGCCGTGCATCGGGCGGTCGAACAGTTCGGCCGGGTCGGTCAGCCAGACCTGGTCGACATCGTTGTAGATTGCTCGGCCGGTGTAGTCGCAGAAGTACGGAATCGCGAATCGGTAGTTGGTGAATCCGGTGATCCAGAAGCCGCTGATGTAGCCCTTCAGGCCCTTCAGCAGGTAGATCTCGTAGATGCGACCCGGATCGCGGTGCTTCTCGACCGACCACAGGAAGGCTCGCTCGGCGCGGAATTGCTTGCGCTCCGAGCCGAGGAAGATGCGCACCGGCGGCTTGTCGCTGGGGCGGTGACCGGGCTTGACGCCGAGAATGATCTTTTCCGGGCGGCTGCGCCGGGTCGGCGTCATGTAGGGGTCGATGAACGGGGTCAGGCCGCGCAGGATGCGTTGCGCAATCAGCGGCATGGGGCGGTCTCCTTAGCGTGCGTCGTCGGGCGCGCCCGGGCCGGCCGGCCGTATGTCGGCCTGCCGGCGGAGGGGCGGATCGCCGTCGTCGAAATGATAGCGCTTCCATCGGCGCTGGTGCCACGACCATAACGCGGGCCGGGCGTGGACCCGGCGCTCCATGTGGTCGGTCACGGCGTCCAGGGTCGCGTCGAGATCCTCGCCGGTGTCCAGCGGTTCGCCGATCTCGTAGATCCAGCGCGGCCACCGTTCGATGGCGTCGACCGGGATGATCGGCGACCCGCTTCGCTGGGCGAGCTTGAGCACGCCGGTCGGCATCCGCTGGATCTTTCCGAGAAAGCGACGGGGGCGGCCCTCCTGCTTGCTGGCCTGGTCCATCAGCACGTAGATCAGGCCGCCGTCGTTGAACGCACGCAGCATCTGCCGGAAGCTGCGGGTCGGGTTGTCCCGGTCGAGCGGAATCGGCGCGGCGCCGGTCGCAGCGATGCAGGCGTGCAGCGTTCCGGGCGTGAGCCGGCGCGGCTCGCGGAATACGATATGCACCGGATAGCCGAGCGCGGCCAGGCGGCCGGCCAGGAGGATTCCGTTCCCCATGTGCATGCCCAGCAGCAGGGCGCCGCGGCCGTCGTCGGCCAAGCGATCGAGCACGGCGGTATTGTGGATATCGACGGTATCGACCAGCGCCTCCGGATCGCCGCCCGGCCGACCGAGCGTGAGCGCTTCAAAGACCGCGCCGTCGTTGGTGCGTGCACCGCCGAGCAGGATGCCGTTGGCCGTACGTCGATCGACGCCGAGGGCCCGCGCGGCGTCGCCGCGCAGTCGCGACCAGGCCGGCCAGGCCATCAGCCAGTGCAGGGTACCGACCCATTGCCCGGTCCGGCGGACGCGCGCCGGCCCGCCGCGGGCGGCCCAGCCTGCCAGGGCCAGCGAAAGCCGCTCGCCGATGCCGCGCCGGAGCCGGCGGAAGGTGAGCCGTCGGTCGCTCATCCGGCGCGCTCGTCGGCGTTTCCGGGTGCCAGATCGATCCGGCCATCGCGGATCGTGACCAGCCGGTCGGCGCGCTCCATCAGCGGGCGATGGTGGGTCACGGCCAGCAGGGTCAGACGCTGCTTGAGGCTATCGATGGTATCGAGCACCGCGCGCTCGGCCTCGGCATCGAGGTTGCTGGTGGCCTCATCAAGGATCAGCAGCTTCGGACGATGGACCAGCGCCCGGGCGATCGCCAGCCGCTGGCGCTGACCGCCGGACAACTGGCCGCCGCGCTCGCCGATCCGCGCGTCCAGTCCGCCGGGCAGGCGCTCGACGAAGTCCATTGCCCCGGCGTCGGCCAGCGCCCGGCGAACGTCGTCCCGGGTCAGGCCGTCGGCGCCCAGAGTGATGTTGTTGGCGATGGTGTCATTGACCAGCAGCGCCTCCTGCGGCACGTAGCCGATCTGGCGCCGCCAGGCGAATCGGTCGATCTCCGCCAGGTCGACGCCGTCGATGAGGATCTGTCCGGAATCGGGTCGGAGCAGGCCGGCGACCAGGTCGATGAACGTGGTCTTGCCGGAGCCCGAGGGACCGGTCAGAACGGTCAGGCCGTCGGCAGGCAGAACGATCGACTGGGCCTCGAACACCGTCTTGCCCGGGTGGCCGAAGCCGACGCCGTCGAATTCGATCGACCGCTCCAGCGCCGGCGCCCGCCGCCCGGCGTGGTCCTCGCGCTCGACGCGGGCATCCTCGATCGCTTCGTGCAGCGACCAGAACGCGCTTTCGGCGATCGCCAGATGCTGCCAGGCTCGCTGCGCCTTGGACAGCAGGCCGGTGATCCGGGCCAGCAGGAAGATCAGGATCATCACCGCTGACAGCGGCATGTCGAGCTGGACCAGCATCACGAACAGGCCGATCGCGGCAAGGATCACCAGCAGCGCTTCCTGCAGCGCCTTCATCGCTTCCTTCGAGATCACCTGCTTGCGCAGCGCGCTGTTGAGCTCCTCGGTCTGGTCGGAAAGCAGCGCGTCGAACCGGTCCTCGCGCGCCATGGCCTTCAGCGGCTTGATCGCCGCCAGCTGGTCGGTCATGACCGACAGCATCGTCTTGAGCAGGCCGGTCTGCCGCCGTCCGGCCCGGCCGGCGGTGCGCACCAGCAGGTTCAGCCCGCCGAGCAGGATCGCCGACAGCACCAGCGCGCCCAGCGTGACCTGCCAGGAAATCAGCAGCGCGACGATGGCGTAGACCCCGGCGGTGATGATCTGGGTCGCCATCACGGCGGCGTGCAGGTAGCCCTCGGACGCGCGCTGGGCTTCGGTGGCCATTGCGTTGGCCAGGCTGCCGACCGATTTCGAAAGATAGTAGCGCCAGCGGCTGGCGGCGACTGCGCGGACCAGGTCGAGACGGAGATCGGTGGCCACCTGGGCCACCGCGTAGCCGACCTGGCGGTTGGCCAGCAGCACCACCGCGGCCTTGAGCAGGATCAGCGCGATACCGAAGGCCAGCAGGTTCGGTAGCGTTGCCTCGATGCCGGCCCAGGCGAACATGTCGCCGATCAGCCGTTCCGGCGTGGACTGTTCGGTCGATGCGTCGAGCACGGGGCCGCGACTGCCGGACGCGTCGTCGAAGGACTGGCTCGAAAGCGAGATCATCGACAGCAGCGTCGACAGTCCGACGCCGTCGAGCAGGCTGGCGATCAGCAGTGCGAACAGTACGCCGGTGCTGCGGCCTGGATAGCGCCGGAACATCGCGACGAGCATGCGCCCGCTGCCGCCGGATTTCGGGTTGGACGGATCGGCCGTCATCGAAACGCTCCGCGTCGCCAGAGTCGGGCCAGCAGTACCAGCCCGGAAAACCGCGGCCACCGCCGCATCCGCTCGGTCGGCTCGACCCGGATACCGCTGTGCCGCTCGATCTTCCAGACAAGGTAATCGATTCCGTTGCTGAAGGTGCCGGCCGCCTTGAACAGGCGCAGTACGTTCAGCGTCTTGCCCCAGCCGCGCCGGAGCCGCCAGCGCATGCGTCCGGCGGCGCGTTCCAGCCGCCCGGTCTCGATGCGGTATTCCGATCCGTCGATCGATTCGACGCCGGGCAGCCCCGGTAGCACCAGGGCGCTGATCGCCTGCCAGAACGCCGGGTCGCGGTCGATCAGTACGGCGGCCGAACCCGGCGGCTCCGGCCGCAGCTCGCAGCCATAGGTCGCCTGCACGGCGCGGATCCAGAAGCCGCGGCTGTCGATCCGACCGTCGCCCAGCGTGCGGGACTGCCGCGCGAAGGTCCGGGCCGCGCGGGCACGATAGCGCGCAACCCGGTCTGCGGCCGCTTCGTCGACTCGATGCACCAGCCGGCACGGCTGTGCGAAGCGGGCCCAGAAATAGGCGTCCAGGCCTCCGCCGGTCCGGCGATCGAGCGTCGCTTCGCTGACCACGATGAACTTGCAGCGCACCCGGGCCTGCGCCGGGCCGGCCTCGAGGTAGTAGACGTTCGGCGGCAGCAGCGCGTTGAACAGGGAGGTCAGCAGGCCGAGAGGCCCGCGTCCGTGGGCCTGGCGATAGCCGCCGACGACGGCCATCAGGTCGACCAGGCCGTCGGTGACGTCGGCGTTGCGGCGGCAAGAGCCGTACAACACGATCGCGCGCAGCGCGTCGCCGTAGCGGTCTCGAAGCGCTTCGATCAGGGGTTCGAGCCCGGGCGGCGGCGGTTCGGCGAGATCGACCGCCATGCTTGCAGCCAGCGACTCCGATCGAGCGTTCATGGGCGCAGGAAGCCGAAGCGGGGGCCGGCCTCGACGCGCAGTGGTTCGGCCGGGTCGAGGCCGAACTCCTGGCCATCGAGGGTCACCCCGTCGAGGCCCGACAGGGTCACCGCACAGGCGTGGCCGGAGAGGTAGCCGGTGCCGGGGTGCATGGCTGCGTGGAATCGGCCGCGCAGCACCGCCGGCATCCGGCGCCGCCAGCGCTCGGCAGCGGCGGCGATCGCGGTCAGGCGGAGTGGGCCGGCACCGCGCTGCGCATAGGGTCGGGCGTGCTGGTCGTCCAGGCCCAGCGTGGTCATCAGCAGGAAGCGCATCGGCGCGTCCAGCCGACCCAGTTCGCCGGCATCCACACCGATGCGATGCGCCACGAACGGCGGCCGGTCGGTCAGCAGGGCCGGCAGCAGCCGCGTGGCGCCCAGCGTCGATGCCATCCGTCCGCGTCGCCAGCCGGGCTGGTCGATCCATTCGGCGTGAATGGTCCGGATCGCCTGGTCAAGCATGGCGCCGGCCAGGAAGAACCCGTGCTGCACGCCGATCGACGGGTGGCTCAGGGCCAGCGTGCGCCGCTCCAGGCGGTCCGGCGAGGCCCGACGTTCGAGCAAGCGGTCTAGAGTATCGAGGAAATGATCCGAGGTGCCGAGGTCGCCGGCGACGTAGTTGGTCCGCCCGGCGCTCAGCACCACCAGTTCGGGCAGCGAATCGACCGCCACGTGGCGCGCCAGGTAGCTGACCGCGCCCTGCAGCGTACCGTCGCCGCCGGCCAGCACGATTCGTTCGATGCCGCGGCCGAGTGCGTCGGCGAGGGCCTGTTCGATGTCGTCGAGCCCGGTCACCCGGTAGGCGCAGCCGCCGGCCTCGCGAATCCGGGCCTCGCTGCGTGCCGCGCGGTCGCGCAGGCTCATCCGGAAGCTGCCCGGATTGATCAGCGCGGCCAGCCGGGGCGTAGGCGCCTCGGCGCACGGCGAAGGCGCCGGTGCGGAAGCCGGTGGATACGTCATCGTCGAACGCTCAGGACGCGCCGGAACGCGAGTCGGCCTGGAGCCAGGCGGGCTGGGCGGGGGCTCTGCTCATCGCTCGATTTTAGCAGTTCGGTGCATGTCGGCCCTGGGCTGTTCAGGCGTTCCGGCGCATCCGCCAGGGCTTGAACAGCACTTTGCGCACCCGGTTGTCGGCCATGTCGACGATGGTCAGGATGTGGTCGCCGACGCGGACCGAGGTATGGCCGTCGGGCAGTGATTCGAGCTGTTCGAGGATCAGGCCGTTGAGCGTCTTGGCGCCCGAGGTCGGCAGGTCCCATTCCATCCGGCGGTTCAGCATCCGGACGGTCGTGTTGCCCGAGACGATCCAGCTGCCGTCGTCGAGCTTGCGCAGCTGGCGTTGACGGCCGGTGCCTTCGCTGGTGTACTCGCCGACGATCTCCTCGAGGATATCGTCGAGCGTGACCAGTCCCTGGATGTCGCCGTATTCGTCGACGACCATGCCCATCCGGCGCTCGCGGCTCTGGAATTCCAGCAGCTGCTGGGTCAGCGGCGTGCCCTCGGGAATGTAGTACGGCGTCCGGATCGAGCGCTCGAGTTCGATCGGGGTCAGCGTGCTCTGCGACAGCTTGACCATGACGGTTCGGATGTGCAGCAGGCCGATGAGGTTGTCGATGTCGCCGCGCCAGACCGGCAGCCGGGTATAGATGCTGCGCGTGAGCTGGTGCAGGATCGTTTCCCAGTCCTCGTCGAGGTCGATGCCGACGATATCCTGGCGCGGCACCATGACGTCGTCGATCGTGCCGTATTCGAGATCGAGGATGTTCAGCAGCATCTGGCGATGGTTCAGCGAAATCTGGCGACCGCCTTCCTGGACCAGCGTGCGCAGCTCTTCGCGGGTCAGGTGATCGGCGCGCGGGTCGGCCCGCTTGACCCCGAACGGCCGGAGCACCGCCGAGGCCAGTACGTTGATGACCCAGACGAACGGGTAGAGCAGCTTGAGCAGCGGCACGAGTACGTAGCTGGCCGGATAGGCGATCCGCTCGGGATGCGTCGCAGCGAGCGTCTTCGGCGCGACCTCGGCGAAGATCAGGATCACCGCGGTCAGGACCAGCGTCGAGACCCAGATGCCGGCGTCGCCGAGCAGATTCAGGAACAGCACGGTCGAGATCGAGGCAGCCAGGATATTGACCAGGTTGTTGCCGAGCAGGATCAGCCCGAACATCCGCTCGGGGCGATCCAGCAGCCGCTGGGCCAGCCCGGCGCCGCGATGACCGCCCTTGGCCTGGTGACGCATCCGGTAGCGGTTCAGTGCGACCAGGCCGGTCTCGGAACTGGAAAAGAACGCCGACAGGACGATGAGGATCAGAAGGGTCAGCAGCAGCGCGCCGGTGGACAGGTCGTTCATCGGCTCAGCCGGCCCGCCATCGCTGATCGAGCAGCAGTTCGAGCACGGCCTTGCTGCCGAAATAGGCCAGCACCAGCATCGCCATGCCGATCAGGCACAGCCGAACGACGCGGATGCCGCGCCAGCCGAAGCGCCAGCGACCGGCCAGCAGCGCACCGAAGATCAGCCAGGCCAGGACCGACAGCACGGTCTTGTGGGCAAGGTTCTGGGCAAACAGGTTGTCGATGAACAGCAGGCCGCTGGCCAGGCTCAGCGTGAGCAGGATCCAGCCGGCGGCGATCAGCTGGAACAACAGGACTTCCAGCGTGGCCAGCGGAGGAAGCAGATCGAGCAGCACCGGGTTCCGGTGGCGATGGAGCAGGTTGTGCTGGACCGAGATGAACATGGCGTTCAGGGCAGCGATCGAAAGCAGCGAGTAGGCCAGCAGCGAACTGATCACGTGCAGCTCGATCATGCCGCTGGGCACGTTCAGCGCGGTCGGCTCGGGTCCGAGCAGGGCCTTGAGCAGGATCATCACGGCCGCGCCGGGCAGGGCGATCGGCAGGATTTCGACCAGCGGAAAGCGGAAACTGGCCAACAACAGCAACACGACCACGACCAGCGAGACCACCGAAAGCGCGCTGAAGAAATCGGCCGTGAACCCACCGATGGCCTGCATCTCGGTGAGGAGGGTCGCGCCGTGGGCGAGCACACCGAGCGTCGCCAGCAGCAGTCCCACGCGTTTCGGCAGCGCCAGGTTCCTGTGCAGGCCACTGGCGATCGCCAGCGCGGCGATCACGTACAGGGCGAGGGCGGCGGCAACGGTCATCGGCTGGGTCAAGGTCGGTTTCGGCTCGAGAGAAATGGAATTCGGGGTCGAAATCGCGGATGCCCGTCGGGTCGCCGCGATGGGTCAGTATAATCCTTGACTTCACGAAACCCCAGCACGGACCCGCCATGTTCGACCAGTTGAGCCAACGACTCGGCGATTCGCTGAACCGCCTCCGCGGACGCGGCAAGTTGACCGAGGACAACATCGCCGAGGCGCTGCGCGATGTTCGCCGCGCGTTGCTGGAGGCCGACGTCGCCCTGCCGGTGGTCAAGGAGTTCATCGACCAGGTCAAGGAACGGGCCGTCGGGCAGCAGGTCCTCTCCAGCCTCAAGCCCGGCGAGGCGCTGGTCAAGGTCGTCCACGACGAGCTGGTGTCGATCCTCGGCGGTGACGCGGCGCCGCTGGCACTGAATCGTCAGCCGCCGGTCGTGATCCTGATGGCCGGACTGCAGGGTGCGGGCAAGACCACGACCACCGGCAAGTTGGCGAAGCTGCTGGCCGAGCGAGAAAACAAGAAGGTACTGGTCGCCTCGGCCGACATCTACCGTCCGGCCGCGATCGACCAGCTCGAGACCGTGGCCGGCCAGGCCGGCGCCATGTTCTACAGGCATCCCGAGTCGAAGGATGCGGTGGCGATCGCCGAGGCCGCGCTCTCGGAGGCCCGCAAGCAGGTTGCCGACGTGGTCATCCTCGATACCGCCGGGCGGTTGGGCATCGACGAGGCGATGATGGACGAGATCCGTCGCGTCCACGCCGCGATCGAACCGGCCGAGACGCTTTTCGTCGTCGACGCGATGACCGGCCAGGATGCGGCCAATACCGCGAAGGCCTTTCACGAGGCGCTGCCGTTGTCCGGCGTGATCCTGACCAAGACCGATGGCGACGCCCGCGGCGGGGCGGCGCTGTCGGTGCGCCGGATTACCGGCGTGCCGATCAAGTTTCTCGGTACCGGCGAGAAGATCGACGGGCTGGAGCCCTTCCATCCCGACCGCCTCGCTTCGCGCATCCTCGGTATGGGCGACGTGCTTAGTCTGGTCGAGGACGTCCAGCGCAAGGTCGACGAGAAGGAAGCACGCAAGCTGGCGGGCAAGGTCGGCAAGGGCTCGCGCAGGTTCGGGCTGGATGACTTCAAGGCCCAGCTCGAGCAGATGCAGAACCTCGGCGGGCTCGGCGCACTGGCCGAGAAGATGCCGGGCATGGGCAACCTGCCGGCCGCCGCGAAGGCCCAGCTGGAAAACGACCCGACCCGGCGGATGATCGCCGTGGTCAACTCGATGACGCAGAAGGAACGCCGCTATCCCGACACCATCAACGGGTCGCGCAAGCGTCGCATCGCGCAGGGATCGGGGACCTCGATCCAGGACGTCAACAAGGTCCTGAAGCAGCACAAGCAGATGCAGAAAATGATGAAGAAGGCCGGCAGCAAGATGGCCATGAAGAAACTGATGAAGCGGATGCCCGGCGGCGGCATGCCGGGCGGCGGAGGTGGCGGCCTCCCGTTCTGAGCGCGGCGGCGCGGGTTCGCAAACGCCCCGCCGATCTGTCATCCTTCCGGCTCCCGATCCAGCGGAGACCGTTCATGCTTCGATTCTTCCTTTCGGCCCTCGGGCTGGCCGTCGTGCTTCATGCGACGCCGGCATCGGCCGAACTCCGCGCCTTCGTCGGCGCGACCCTCCACCCCATCGACGGCCCGCCCATCGACGACGGCGTGCTGCTGGTCGACGGCCGAGAAATTCTCGCGGTGGGCGCGCGTCGGGCGGTTCGCATCCCGTCGCGAGCCGAACTGATCGAGCTGTCGGCCGGGACGGTGATCCTGCCGGGGCTGGTCGATACCCACAGCCACATCGGCGAAGTCGCCGGCGGCGATCGCTCCGCGCCGATCCAGCCCGAGGCCCGCGCCTACGACTCGGTCGACGTGCGCAGCTCCGGGATCCGGCGCGCGCTGGCCGGCGGAATCACCTCGGTCAACGTGATGCCGGGCTCCGGCCACCTGATCAGCGGCCAGACGCTTTACATGAAACTGCGCGAGGGCACGACCATCGACGACCTGGCGTATCGGTTCGACGACGGTTCTCCGGCCGGCGGGCTGAAGATGGCCAACGGCACCAACTCGATGCGCGATGCGCCGTTTCCCGGCACTCGCGCGAAATCCGCGGCGCTGGTCCGGGCTGCCTACATCGAGGCACGCGAATACCTCGAGCAGCGCGAATCGGATGATCCGCCGGCCCGCGACCTCGGCAAGGAGGCGCTCGCCGAGGTAATGTCGGGCAAGCGGATGGTTCATTTCCACTCGCATCGCCACGACGACCTGATGACGGCGATCCGGCTGCGCGACGAGTTCGGATTCCGAATGGTGCTGCATCACACCAGCGAGGCCTGGCGGGTGGCCGACGAGATCGCGGCGGCCGGCGTACCGGTGTCGCTGATCCTGATCGACAGCCCCGGCGGAAAGCTCGAGGCCCTGTACCTCGAAGCGCAGAGCGCGCCGGCGCTCGAGCAGGCCGGCGCAGAGGTCGCGTTCCATACCGACGACTGGATCACGGATTCGCGCTATTTCCTGCGCATGGGGGCATTCGGCGTCCGCGCCGGCATGAGTCGCGATGCCGCGCTGCGCGCGATGACCCTGGCCGGCGCCGAGATGCTTGATCTCGACGACCGGGTCGGCTCGCTAACGCCGGGCAAGGACGCCGACTTCGTCATTCTTTCCGGCGATCCGTTCAGCGTCTACACCCGGGTGCTCGAAACCTGGGTCGAGGGCGAGAAGCGTTTCGACCTCGATGATCGCGAGGACCGCCTGATCGCCGAGGGCGGGGCCAACGCCCTGACGCCCGGCGACGGCGCCGGCCACCTGCACGGTGCCGGGCCGCATGCCGAACACGGAGACCTGCAATGAATCGATTTACGCTCAAGATTCACGGGATGCTCCGGGCTCCGTTCGCGCTGCTCCTGGGCCTCGCATTCGTGTCGACGGCCCCGGCGCAGGACCTGGCCGTAGAGGCCGGAATGCTGCATACCGGCGCCGGTGCGCCGATCGCCGACGGCGTGGTCTGGATCGAGGATGGCAGGATCCGGGCGGTCGGTCCGGCGTCGTCGATCGATCTCCCCGCTGGCCTGGAGATCATTCGGGTTCCGGTCGCCACACCGGGCCTGATCGACGCGCGTTCGACGGTCGGCCTGTCGGGCGCGATGAACCAGCCGCATGACCAGGACCAGCTCGAGCGCTCGGCCGCGATCCAGCCTGAGCTGCGCGCGATCGACGCCTACAATCCGCGCGAACGCCTCGTCGACTGGCTGCGCGAGCACGGCATCACGACGCTGCACACCGGCCATGGTCCCGGTGAGCTGATTTCCGGTCAGACTCTGATCGCCAAGACGCGTGGCGGAACCGTGGACAAGGCCGTGATGGTGCCGAGCTTCGGCCTGTCGGCCACGCTCGGGCCGGGAGCCACCGGCCACGACCGTTCGTCGCCCGGTAACCGGAGCAAGGCCGTGGCCATGTTGCGGGCGCGGCTGATCGAGGCGCAGGCCCACGCCGAGCGCGAGGATGCGCCGCGCGATCTCGCCCTGGACGCCCTGGTCGAGGTGCTCGACGGCACCCGTCCGCTGGTCGTCCATGCCGATCACCACGTCGATATCCTGGCCGCGCTTCGGCTGGCCGACGAGTTCGGCTTCCGCTTGATCCTGGCCAGCGCCAGCGATGCGCACCTGCTGGTCGACGAAATCCGCAGCGCCGGTGTGCCGGTGCTGCTGCATCCATCGATGATCCGCGCCTGGGGCGGCAGCGAGCGCGCGAATTTCTCGTTCACGACGGCGCGTACCCTGCTCGATGCCGGGATCCCGGTCGCGCTGCAGTCGGGTTTCGAGGGCTACGTGCCGAAGACGCGAGTGGTGCTGTTCGAAGCCGGTCTGCTGCTCGGATACGGCCTGGATGTCGACGAGGCGCTGGCGTTGATCACGTCCGCCCCGGCGGAAATCCTCGGCATCCAAGACCGGGTCGGCACGCTGGAGGTCGGCAAGCACGGCGACCTGGCGTTGTTCGACGGCAACCCGTTCGAGTACACCACCCACGTCGTGGGCACGGTCATCGAGGGTGTTCGGGTCAGCGACGTGCGTCGCTGAGAGCCCGGGGCGAGCGAAGCGTTCGTCGGATGTGCCGGAACGAAAACGCGCCCGTCGATGCGGGCGCGTTTTCGCATGCGATCGGCGCAGTCGGCCGGATCAGCGTTTCATGTAGTTGAAGAACTCTTCGTTGGTCTTGGTTGCCTTGAGCTTGTCGAGCATGAACTCGATGGCCTGGATTTCGTCCATCGGATGCAGGATGCGGCGGAGAATCCAGATCTTCTGCAGCAGCTCGTTGTCGATCATCTTCTCCTCGCGGCGGGTGCCCGAGCGGTTGATGTCGATGGCCGGGAAGACCCGCTTCTCTGCGATCCGGCGGCTGAGATGGACTTCCATGTTGCCGGTGCCCTTGAATTCTTCGTAGATCACTTCGTCCATCTTCGAGCCGGTGTCGACCAGCGCGGTGGCGACGATGGTCAGACTGCCGCCGCTCTCGATCTTGCGCGCCGCGCCGAAAAAGCGCTTCGGCCGCTGGAGTGCGTTGGCGTCGACGCCGCCGGTCAGCACCTTGCCCGACGATGGCACCACGGTGTTGTAGGCGCGCGCCAGCCGGGTGATCGAGTCGAGCAGGATGACCACGTCCTGCTTATGCTCGACCAGACGCTTCGCCCGTTCGATGACCATGTCGGCAACCTGCACGTGGCGCGTGGCCGGTTCGTCGAAAGTCGAGGAGATGACTTCCGCATCGACGGTGCGCTGCATCTCGGTGACTTCTTCCGGCCGCTCGTCGATCAGCAGGATGATCATGTGGGCATCCGGGTTGTTGGCCCGGATCGCCAGCGCCACGTGCTGCAGCAGCATGGTCTTGCCGGCCTTCGGTGGCGAGACGATGAGGCCGCGCTGGCCCTTTCCGATCGGTGCGATCAGGTCGATGATCCGGCCCGTCACGTCCTCGCTGGAGCCGTTGCCGCGCTCGAGCGGGAACTGTTCGCGCGGGAACTCCGGGGTCAGGTTCTCGAACAGGATCTTGTTCTTGCTGGCTTCCGGGCGGTCGTAGTTGATCTGCTCGACCTTCAACAGCGCGAAGTAGCGTTCGGAATCCTTGGGCGGCCGGATCTTGCCGGAGATCATGTCGCCGGTGCGAAGGTTGAACCGGCGGATCTGGCTGGGCGAGACGTAGATGTCGTCGGGGCCGGCCATGTACGAGCCGAGCGCCGAGCGCAGGAAGCCGAATCCATCCTGCAGGATTTCGAGCACACCGTCGCCGTAGATGGGTTCCTTCTTCTTCGCTCGGGCCTTGAGAATGGCGAAGATCACGTCCTGTTTCTTCGAGCGGCCGATGTTCTCGATGCCGAGCTCGGACGCCATCTCGATGAGTTCCTGGACGGAAAGTTTCTTCAGGTCGGTCAGATTCATTGGATTGTCTTCAACGTCACTTGGATACGTCAGGCTGCCGGGCTCCCTCGCACGGTCTCTGCCTGCAGCGGGCGAGCGATCGGCCATGCGGTAGCCGCGCCAGCGCGGGCGAGGAACGCGTACGTCTGTTCCGGGAGGTGCTGGAGTCTGTACGGTGGCGGGCGGCTGCCCGCACGGGATGTGGCAAGGTTAGCACCATCGCGACGCGTCGTCCAGCACGTGCGCGCCGCGAGGTGCAGTGGCCGCCGATCACCGGTTCGGCCGTTGATCCGGTGACCGTCGGCGGGTCAGACGTGCTGGTCGATGAATTCCTTGAGCACGCCCTTGGTCACGGCGCCGACCTTCATGCCCTGGACCTTGCCGCCGGCGAAGACCATCAGCGTCGGGATTCCGCGAATCTTGAACTGGCCGGCGATCTGCTGGTTCTCGTCGATGTTGACCTTGGCGACCTTCAGGGTATCGGTGTATTCGTCGGCCAGCTCGCGCAGGATCGGGTCGATCATCTTGCAGGGGCCGCACCATTCGGCCCAGTAGTCGACGAGCACGGGCTGGTCGGACTGCAGGACTTCCTGTTCGAACGTGGCGTCGGTAACGTGGGTAATGTTGTCGGACACGAGGGGGTCTCCTGGTGTGATTCGGGAATCCGGAACGGAGCGGGGGCGGGCCGCTGGGAATCGGCGAGTCGCCGATCCGGTGCTAGAATAGCGCAAAAGCGAAGCGGGTCCGACCCCGGCTGCTTCGCGATATTCGGTTGGCTGCCCTCGTTTTCAAGGTGAGGACCCGGGCGAACGACGGCCCGGACAGACTTCAGACCGTCCTCGCCGCCCCCTCGGGCGACGTGCGCGTGCGCCGACCGCCCAGAGTGAACCAAGAAGGTATCCGTGACCGAATCCACTGCAATGCCCAATCCCCTTTCCGCCGAGGACGCCGATCGCGTCCTGACCGATGTCGCTTTCGCCAGCTTCGATCTGCCCGAGGCCGTCCAGAAGAGCCTGGCCGACGCCGGCTTCGAGCGCTGCACGCCGATCCAGGCGCAGACCCTGCCTCTGGCCCTGAACGGCAAGGACGTGGCGGGCCAGGCCCGCACCGGCACCGGCAAGACTGCCGCGTTCCTGCTGGCGATCTTCAAGAACCTGCTCGGCGATTCCGAGCCCGGCGCTGCCGGGCATCATCCGCGAGCCGTGATCATCGCACCGACCCGCGAACTGGCCATCCAGATCCACAAGGATGCGCTTTCGCTCGGCAAGCACACCGGGCTGAGCTTCGGTCTGGCCTACGGCGGCGTGGATTATCAGAAGCAGCGCGACATCCTGGCCGAGGGCGTCGACGTGCTGATCGGCACGCCGGGACGCATGATCGATTTCTACAAGCAGCGGGTGTTCTCGCTGGAAAAGATCCGCATCGCGGTACTCGACGAGGCCGACCGGATGTTCGATCTCGGCTTCATCAGCGACATCCGCTACCTGTTCCGCGGCATGCCGCCGGTCGACAAGCGCCAGTGCCTGATGTTTTCGGCGACGTTCCCGCTGAAGGTGACCGAGCTTGCCTACGAACACATGAACGATGCCGAGACGATCCGGATCGACGAGGACCAGAAGACCACGGAGCGAGTCCGCCAGACCGTTTATTACCCCGCGAACCGCGAGAAGGCGCCGCTGCTGGTCAAGCTGCTGAGGGACATGGTCGACGGCCACGTGATCGTGTTCGTCAACACGCGCCGGGCTGCCGACCTGGTCGACCGCACGCTGCGCGCCAACGGCTTCGATGCCGCGATGCTGGCCGGCTCGGTGCGCCAGAGCAAGCGACAGACCCTGCTGAAGAAGTTCTACGACGGCGACCTGCCCATCCTGGTCGCGACCGACGTCGCGGCGCGTGGCCTGCACATTCCAGGCGTGAGCCACGTCATCAACTACGACATGCCGCAGGACGCCGCCGATTACGTCCACCGCATCGGACGGACGGCACGCCTCGGCGCCACCGGCGAGGCGATCAGTTTCGCCTGCGAGGACTATGCCTTCCACTTGCCGGAAGTCGAGGAATACATCGGCAAGCCGATCCCGATGGAAGAACACGACGTGGCGTCGCTACCGAAGCTCGAGCGCGCGCTGCCGCCGAAGAAGAGCGAAGGCGGCGATCGCCGCAGAGGCGGCGGCAAGAGCGGTGGCCGTGGCGGTCGTCGTCATCGCGGCGGCGGGGGCTGACCCGGAAACCCCGTGCTACTCTCGCATTGCTGTCCGGCTCCACGGTGCCCGTCCGATTCCCGATGTCCTGGCTGACCTTCCATGCTTGCCGCTCAGACCGCTCTCCCTTCCGCTGAGCGGGCGCTTCGCCTGCTCGCCCTGATTGCGCTGCTGGTGGCCGGCGCGGCCATCATCGAACAGCTGGTCACCGGCCCGGCGCTGCCGTCCACCGGCGATCTCCGGCTCGCCGAACCCGAGGCCGCTCCGGCACGCGCCCTGCCGCCGCCGGACTGGCGCCTGTTCGGAACCCCGCAGGCCATCGACTATGGTCTGGGCCGGCCGGTCGAGCCGACGCCGCTGGCGCTGCTCCTGCGCGGCGCGGTCAGCGGGGAACGGGGCTACGCGATCATCGTCGATGCCGAGGGCAACGAGGGTGTTTACCGGGTCGGCGATGAGTTGCCGGGCGATGCGCGCGTCGTCGAGATCGAGGCCCGCCGCGTGCTGCTCCGGCGCGCCGGCCGGACCGAAGCACTGGCGCTGCCGGCCGGCGCCGGCGCCGAAGGCGACCGCTCGGCGGATCGCGCCCGGTCGGTGCCGCCCGGCAGCGATACCGGCGACCGGTCGCGCGGTTTCGGCATCGGGTCGCTGGCCGGTGTGACCGGTGCGTTTGCGCTGAACCCCGACGAGCTGGCCCGGCGCATCACCATCCTGCCGGTGGCCGGCGGCGGCTTCCGGGTCCGCGCTGGCCGCGACGCCACGCTGTTCACGCAGCTGGGTTTCCACGTCAACGATGTCGTGACCGCGATCAACGGCCAGCCGGTCTCGACCCAGGCCGATGTGCGCGCGGTGTTCGAGAACTACAATCCAGGGGAGCGGATCGCGATCACCGTGCGCCGCGGCGATCGCCAGCTGGTGCTGACGCCCGACCTGAACGATTTCTGACGACCGAATCCGAACCGACTTCGAGGACCCATCGATGATCCACCGCTGCTTGACGCTGCTGCTGCTGGTCGTACTCACCGCTCCGGGATCGCTTCCGGCCCAGGACGCCGGCGATGATGGTCACGTCCTGAACTTCCAGGACGCCGAGATCCGGTCGCTGATCACCACGGTGGCCGACATCACCGGACGCAACATCGTCATCGATCCGTCCGTCAGCGGGCGGGTGACCATCGTGTCCAGCCAGTCGCTGAGCGCCGACGAGGTCTATGAGGTGTTCCTGTCCATCCTCGCGGTGCACGGCTTCAGCGCGCTGACCGACGGCAATGTCACGCGAATCGTTCCCGACGCCACTGCGCGCTTCGGGGCCAACGGCGACGCCGAGGCCGGGGCGCAGGACCAGGTCACGAAGCTGATCGCACTGTCCCATGTCCGGGCCACCGAGGCGGCCGCGCTGCTGCGCTCTCTGGTGCCGCAGTCGGCCTACCTCGCGGCCCATCCGGGTTCGAACAGTGTGCTGATCAGCGATCGAGCCGCCGGCGTCCGGCGCATCGAGTCGGTGCTGCGGCGGATGGACTCGGCGGTCGGCGACGGCCCGGAGGTGCTCGCGCTCGGCCACGCCAGCGCCAGCGAGCTGGCCGAGACCGTCAATTCGATCTATTCCGGTGATCAACCGCTGGCCTACGCCGACACCCGCACCAACAGTCTGATCCTCGGCGGCTCGCCGGCCCAGCGGCTGCGCCTGCGTACCCTGGTCAGTCATCTCGACACGCCGCTGGACGCCGCGGGCGGCTCGCGGGTGATCTATCTCCGCTTCGCCGACGCCGAGTCGCTGGTGCCGGTGCTGGAATCGCTGGTCGAGCAGCCCGGCGAAGACGCGCCGCGCGCGCGCATCCAGGCGCACCCGGAAACCAATGCGATCGTCATCACCGCGCCGCCGTCGATCTACCGCGAAGTCGCCTCGGTCATCGAGCAGCTCGACATCCGCCGCGCGCAGGTCCTGGTCGAGGCGATCATCGCAGAGGTCGCCGCCGACACCGGCCGCGAGCTGGGCATCCAGTGGCAGTTCTTCGAGTCCGGCGACGAAGGCTTCTTCGGCGGCACCAACTTCCAGTCCGGTGGTCGCAACATCCTGAACCTGAGCGCCGGCCTGACTGGCGGCGACAACGCCACCACGGTGCTGCCGGGCAGCGGCTTGAACCTCGGCTACGTCGGTGGACGCACCAGCCTGCTCGGCATCGAACTGCTGGAAATCGGCGCCCTCGCCCGGGCGCTGGCCACCGACAGCAACACCAACGTGCTGTCGACGCCGTCGATCGTGACCATGGACAACGAGCCTGCCAGCATCAACGTCGGCCAGGAAGTCCCGTTCCTGTCCGGCAGTTTCCTGGCCGAGGGCATCTCGACCGCCGAAGGGCAGGTCAACCCGTTCCAGACCATCGAACGGCGCGAGGTCGGCGTCAAGCTCAACGTGACGCCGCACATCAACGATGGCGGGTCGATCATGCTGGCCATCGACCAGGAAGTCTCGTCGCTGGCCCCGGTGATCGGCGCGGTCGACCTGGTCACCAACAAGCGAACGATATCGACCCGGGTGATGGTTCCCGACGGGGCGATGCTGGTGCTCGGCGGACTGATTTCCGACGACCTTCAGGAAGGCACGGAGCGGGTCCCCGGTCTGGGCAGCATTCCGTTGCTCGGTGAACTGTTCACCTACCGCGCCGATACCCGCGTGAAGCGCAACCTCATGGTCTTCATCCGGCCGCGCGTGCTCGACGACCCCGAGTTGATGGAGTCGATCACCGCGGCCAAGTACGCCGACGTGCGCGAGCGGCAGCTCGAGCAGCGCGGCGAAGACACCGGCCTGCTGCGCAGGCCCGATACACCGTTGCTGCCCGAGCTCGACGCCTTCCTGCAGACTCCGACCGGCGATGGGGGCCAATGACCGAACCGTTCCGCCCCAGTTTCGGCTTCGCCCGGCGGCGGGGCGTGACCGTCGGCGAGCCGGATGCCGAGGGGCGTCCTCGCCTGCTGGTCCGGGTGCCGGCCGACCTCGAGGCACTGCGCGAGGTCCGACGCCATCTCGATGGCGCCGTGGTGGTCGAGAAGCTCGATGCAACGGCCTACGGCGAAGCCATCGCCCGGCTGTACGCGGCCGGTGACGAAGATGCGCGCCGGGTCGCGGCCGACCTCGGTGAGGAGCTGGACCTGGCCCGGCTGGCCGAGCAGTTGCCCGAGCCGTCGGACCTGCTCGAGTCGGCCGACGATGCGCCGGTCATCCGGCTGATCAACGGCGTGCTCTCGCAGGCCGTTCGCGACGGCGCGTCCGATGTCCATGTCGAACCGTTCGAGGATCGGCTGGCGATCCGCTTCCGGGTCGACGGCGTGCTGAACGAAACGCTGTCGCTGGCGCGTGCGCTGGCTGCGCCGGTGGTTTCCCGGATCAAGGTCATGGCGCGGCTGGACATCGCCGAGAAACGGCTGCCGCAGGACGGCCGGATCGGCCTTAAGCTGGCCGGCCGGCCCGTCGACGTCCGCGTGTCGACCCTGCCGTCCAGTCACGGTGAGCGGGTCGTGCTGCGCCTCCTCGATAAGCAGGCCGGACGCCTGACCCTGTCCGAACTGGGCATGGACGACGCGCTGCTGGCACGCTTCCGCACGCTGATCCAGCGACCCCACGGCATCCTGCTGGTCACCGGACCGACCGGCTCGGGCAAGTCGACCAGCCTGTACGCCGCGCTGCTGGCATTGAACGATCGGCGGCGCAACATCATGACCGTCGAGGACCCGATCGAATACGACATCGACGGCATCGGCCAGACCCAGGTCAATCCGAAAGTCGACCTGACCTTCGCCCGCGGACTGCGTGCGATCCTGCGTCAGGATCCCGACGTGGTGATGGTCGGCGAAATCCGCGATCTCGAAACGGCGCGGATCGCCGTGCAGGCGTCGCTGACCGGTCACCTCGTTCTGTCGACGCTGCATACCAACACCGCGGTCGGCGCGATCCACCGCCTGGTCGACATGGGCATCGAACCGTTCCTGCTGTCGTCGAGCCTGGTCGGCGTCGTCGCGCAGCGACTGGTCCGGCGGCTGGACCCGGAGCTGCGCGAAGCCTACGAGGCCACGAGCGTGGATCTCGAGGCTGCCGGCATCGACCGGCCCGGCCCGGTCACGCTCTACCGGCCTCGGCGCGAACTTCCGGACGGCGAGACCGGTTACTCGGGCCGGACCGGCATCTACGAGCTGGTCGAAATCGACGAGGAACTGCAGGGATTGATCCATTCGCGTGCGCCCGAGTCGGCGCTGGCCGAGGCTGCGCATCGGCGCGGTCCGGGCATCTTCGACGACGGCTGGAACCTTGCACTGGAAGGTGTGACCTCGATCGACGAGGTCCTTCGGGTCACGCGGGAATTCTGAGCCGGCGGATCCGAAGCGATCCGACGGAACCTCGAGCGGGGCTGGCGGTCACACAACCGTCGCCGGCCGCCGGCAGCAACGAACAAGGAGCTTTGGCGGCCCGATGGGCGAACGCGAGATCGATCAACAACTGGTCGAACGGGTACAGAAGGGCGACAAGCGCGCCTTCGATGTCCTGGTCGGCAAGTATCAGCACAAGATCGTGAGCCTGATCTCGCGCTACGTCCCGGATCATGCCGAGGCGCTGGACGTGGCTCAGGAAGCCTTCATCAAGGCCTACCGGGCGATCGGACGCTTTCGCGGTGACAGTGCGTTCTATACCTGGATGTACCGGATTGCGATCAATACCGCAAAGAACCACCTGGTTTCGCAGAGTCGCCGTCCGCCACTGTCCGACATCGATGCGACCGATGCGGAACAATTCGCCGTCGATACGCGTCTCAAGGATCGTGGATCGCCGGAACACGAGCTGCTCACCGAGGAGATCGAGCAGACCATCCATGATGCGATCGCCGCTTTGCCCGAGGATCTTCGGGTCGCGATCACGCTGCGCGAGATGGAAGGCATGAGCTACGACGACATCGCCACCACCATGGATTGCCCGATCGGCACCGTGCGTTCGCGGATCTTCCGCGCACGGGAAGCGATCGACACACGATTGCGCCCCCTGCTGGGGGGCGACGGGCCGCGCGACTGATCGCCGGCCGGAATGCGGAGAGAACCCCCGACGAGGTGCACCCCTTGGAACGAAACAACGAGCAACTTTCGGCACTGATGGACGGCGAGCTGGATCGTCGGGAATCCGACTTCCTGCTGCGGCGGCTGGTGTCCGACGAGACGCTGCAGCGCGACTGGGCCTGCTATCACCTTACGCGCGACTGCATGAAGTCCGAGTTCGCCGGTCCGATCGACCTGGTCGCGCGCGTTCGCGAAGCGATCGCCGACGAGGCCATGGACCCGGTCGGGCGAATGTCGCCGCTGGCGCGGTTCGGCATCGGCGGTGTGATGGCCGCCGGCGTCGCGATGCTGGCGGTGGTCGGTCTGAACAATCGACTGGCCGATGATCAGATCCCGACCGAGCCGGCGCCGGCCTTCGTCAGTCAGAGCTCGGCGCTGGATCGGCAGTTCAGCCGCCAGGCCGTGCCGGTCGGTCTCAACGACCTTCCGGCCGCTGCGTCGCGGCGAGCCGCCGACGATCCGCGTGAACGGATCAGCCGGTACATCATCCGGCACGGCCAGGCCTCGGGTGGTTCGAACTTCGTTTCGTTCACGCCGATCCTGACCTCCGGACCGACCGCCGCGGCCGTGCCGCTGGATACCCGCCCGGCCGAAGATCCCGCGGGCGACGTCCAGGAATGATCGCCCGCCGTGCGCTCGCACTGGCGGCGCTGCTGACCGCAGCGCTGCCGTTCCCGGTCACGGCCGACGACAGCGTTCGTGACTGGCTGACGCGGATGGAGCACGCCACCGCCTCGCTGAGCTATCGAGGGACCATGGTCAGCGTTCGCGACGGCCAGCTCGATACGCTCGCGGTGTACCACCGGGTCGACGACCGTGGCGTGCGCGAACGGATCGTGGCCCTGAACGGTCCGCCCCGGGAAATCCTCCGCAACCACGATGCGGTCCAGCGCCTGGTCTCCGGCGATGCGCCGATGGTGGTCGACAACCCGTTTCCCGCGCGGCTCGTTCCGCGCATCGCGTTCGACGTCCTCGATCGCCCGGACGCGCTCTACCGGGTCCGGATGGCCGGCGGCGAGCGCGTGGCCGGGCGCGCGGCGCGGGTCATCGAGATCGTTCCGCGCGACGGCTTCCGCTACGGCCGGAAACTCTGGCTGGACGCCCGCACGGCGATGTTGCTCAGGACCCAGCTGCTCGACGCCGAGGGGCGCGTGCTGCAGGACCTGGCCTTCGTCAATCTCGAGCTCGGCGCGACGATCGACGAGGATGAACTGCTGCCAGGACTCGCCAACCCCGCCCGGGTCACCCGCTATCGCGACGCCGACAATGCCGGCGGGCCGGCGCAGGCCGCCAGCCAGACACCGTCGTGGATGCCTGACACCTTGCCCGACGGCTTCCGCCTGGTTTCGGTGGGTCGACCGTTGAGCGGCGACGAGATCGAATTCGAACACCTGCTGTTCTCCGACGGGCTGTCGAGTTTTTCCGTCTACATCGAGCCGGTCCCCGACCGGGAGATCGTCGAGCAGCTCGAAGCGGTCGGTTCGATGAACGTGTATACCGGTCGCCTCGGCGATCGGCTGGTCACGGTGGTCGGCGAGGTGCCGCCGCGGACCGTGCAGATGATCGGTCAGCATGTCCGGCGGGCCGAGCAACCGGCCCTGCGGCATTTCCGCTGACCGGCGCCGATCCGTCCCCGCTCCGCTTGTCGATCACGCCATGGCGTCCACACGACTCTGGCAGTCTGCCCGCATCGTCGAAGACGGGGCTGGGCGGCGCTGGCTCGAATTTGCCGCGGTGTCCGATTGCGCCCGTTGCCGAGCCGGGCAGGGATGCGGCGCAGCGCAGTGGTCTCGGCTGTTCGGCGAACCGCGTGCCGGGCGGTTGCCGCTGCCGCCGGAGTGCACGCTGGCGAGCGGCAGTGCGGTCCGCGCCGGCGTCTCGGCCCGCGCGGTGTTGCTGGCCGCCACGCTGGCCTACCTGACGCCGCTGCTCGCCTTCGTGGTGACGCTCGTGGCGTTAGAGGCCGTGGCCGAGCCGCTGGCGCTGCTGCTGGCCGCGATCGTCGCGCTGGCGACGCTGCTCGTGGCCCGGCGCGGCGTGCAGCGCCGGCTGGCGCCCCGCGTGGAACTCGCTGATCCGGCCTGCGGCGCGCTTGAATCCGGATCGGACGGAAGGCATGTATGACCGCGGACCGATGTATCGGGCGGCCATCGAGACGCGGCACCGGCCGGGAACGATCGCCGCTTTGCACGGTCCAGAAAACCGCCCCGGTGCACAGGCTCCGGGCCCGGCTTCAGAACGTTCACGTTTTCGACAACCGAGGAACGATCGACATGAATCACCGGTCTGAACGACATCTCGCACCGGCTGCTGCATCGGCGGCCGGACGCTTCAACGCGCTGTGGATCGCCGCGCTGGCGGCCGCGCTGCTGGCCTCGCCGGCCGTTGCGATGCCGGATGACTTCACCGACGTGGTCGAGACCACGATTCCGGCCGTGGTCAACATCGAGACCACGCGGTTCGGTAATCGCCCCGATGCCGACGCCACCCAGAACGCGCCGCCGGAGGATGTGCCGGAGCTGTTCCGCAGGTTCTTCGACCCGTACGGCGACGGTCGCCCGCGGGGTCGACCGGACCGGATGGGCGGTGGTTCAGGGTTCATCGTCCGCGAGAATGGCCTGGTGGTAACCAATCACCACGTCATCGAAGACGCCGACGAGATCATCGTCCGCCTGTCGGATCGGCGGGAGTTCGTTGCCGAGCTGGTCGGCTCGGACGCCGAGACCGACGTCGCGGTGCTCCGGATCGATGCCGACGATTTGCCGACGCTGTCGTTCGGTGATTCCTCGACGCTGCGTCCCGGCGAATGGGTGATCGCGATCGGCTCGCCATTCCAGTTCGAGCAGAGCGTGACCGCCGGTATCGTCTCGGCGCTGGGCCGCAGCCAGGCCCGTCAGCAGTACGTGCCGTTCATCCAGTCCGACGTCGCGATCAACCGGGGGAACTCCGGCGGTCCGCTGATCGACCGTGACGGCGAAGTCGTCGGCATCAATTCCTGGATCCTCAGTTCCTCGGGCGGCAACATCGGCCTGTCGTTCTCGATTCCGATCGAGACGGCCCGCAACACCATCGACCAGCTGCTCGAGTTCGGTCGGGTCGCGCGCGGTTATCTCGGCGTGGGCATCGAGGGCCTGGACCGCGAAGAAGCCGACGCAATGGGCCTGGATCGTCCGGTCGGTGCGCTGGTCAATCGGGTCGAACCCGGCAGCGCGGCCGATCGCGCCGGCATCCGGGCCGGCGACGTCATTCTCGAGGTCGCCGGTCGGCCGATCGAGATCTTCTCCGACCTGCCGCCGATCGTCGGTTCGATCCGGCCCGGCGAGGAAATCGACGTACGGATTTCGCGCTGGGGCGATGAGCAGACCGTCGAGGTCGAGCTCGACGAGCGCGAGGAAGCCGAGTCTACCGACGACCGGGCCGCGGCCGAGGACGAAGCGCCGAGCAACGCGCTGGGCCTGACCGTCGAGCCGCTGACCGACGCGCAGCGTCGCCAGCTCGAAGACATCGAAGGCGGGGTCCTGATCACCGGCGTCGAAAGCGATGCCGCGTACCGCGAAGGCGTGCGCCGGGGTCAGATCGTCCAGATGATCAACAACCGCCGGGTCGAAGGCATCGATGACTTCAACGAGATCGTCGAATCGCTCGAGCCTGGACGGTCCGTGGCCCTGTTGCTCTGGGCCAATGGCGCGAGCCAGTTCGTGGCCTACACGCCGGAGGTCGAGCGCTGAGCGTCCCGGAGCAGCACGGGCGCTGCCACGGAGCGCGGTATACTGCGCCCTTCGTCCGGTGGAGCCCGGTCCCGCCGGGCGATGAGCAGCCGGCCGCATCGAGCCGCCGCCATCGGTCGTTCCGGTGGCGGCGTTCGTTTGTCGGGTCGCCCGCCCACTCGGTTCTTGCAAACGACCTTGCGAACGAACTTGCTGGATAGCCATTCCGTGAACGCTTTCACCGATTCGAACCCGATCCTCCCGGCCGTCGGCCGCCGTTCCACTCGCGCCGATGCCGGCGCGGGGAGCCGGGCATGAGCAGCACCGGTCGGATTCGCAACTTCTCGATCATCGCCCATGTCGATCACGGCAAGTCGACGCTGGCCGACCGTTTCATCCAGGTCTGTGGCGGGCTGACCGATCGCGAGATGGCCGAGCAGGTGCTGGATTCGATGGACCTGGAGCGCGAGCGGGGGATCACGATCAAGGCGCAGAGCGTCACGCTGGACTACATCGCCGGCGACGGCGCGACCTACCAGCTGAATTTCATCGATACGCCCGGCCACGTCGACTTTTCCTACGAGGTCTCGCGTTCGTTGGCGGCCTGCGAGGGCGCGCTGCTGGTCGTCGATGCAGCCCAGGGCGTCGAGGCGCAGAGCGTGGCCAACTGCTATACCGCCGTCGAGCAGGGCCTGGAGGTCATCCCGGTCATCAACAAGATCGACCTTCCGTCGGCCGATCCGGAGCGCGTCAAGGCGCAGATCGAGGACATCATCGGCATCGACGCCAGCGACGCGTTGCTGGTCAGCGCCAAGACCGGCGACGGCATCGCCGACGTTCTCGAGGCCATCGTCAAGCGGATTCCGGCGCCGACGCATCGCGAGGGTCCGCTGAAGGCCCTGATCATCGACTCGTGGTTCGACAACTACCTCGGCGTCAACTCGCTGATCCGGATCCAGCAGGGTACGCTGAAGAAGGGCGAGAAGATCAAGGTCATGTCGACCGGCGAGGAACACGACGCCGACCAGATCGGCATCTTCACGCCCAAGCGGACTGCCAGGGACGTCATGCACTGCGGCCAGGTCGGTTTCATCGCTGCCGGCATCAAGGAAATCCACGGCGCCCCGGTCGGCGATACGCTGACGACCTCGAAGGATGCCGCCGAGAAGCCGCTGCCCGGTTTTCAGCCGGTCCAGCCGCGCGTCTTCGCCGGCGTGTTCCCGATCGACGCCAGCGACTATCCCGATCTGCGCGAAGCGCTGGACAAGCTCCAGCTCAACGACTCGGCGCTGCAGTTCGAACCCGAGACTTCGATGGCGCTCGGGTTCGGCTTCCGCTGCGGTTTCCTCGGCATGCTGCACATGGAAATCGTGCAGGAACGCCTGGAGCGCGAATACGACCTCGACCTGATCATCACCGCGCCGACGGTGGTCTATCAGATCGCTCGGACCGACGGTAGCGTGATCGAACTGGACAACCCGGCCGCGCTGCCGCCGCTGAACAAGATCGACGAGATTCGCGAGCCGATCATCCGCGCCAACATCCTGGTTCCGCAGGACTATCTCGGCGCGGTGATCGGGCTGTGCGAAGAGAAGCGAGGCGCGCAGCTCGACATGCGCTTCCTCGGCGGCCAGGTCCAGTTGAGCTATGAACTTCCGCTGGCCGAAGTGGTGATCGACTTCTTCGATCGGCTGAAGTCGGTCTCGCGCGGCTTCGCGTCGTTCGAATACGCGTTCGATCGCCACCAGGCCGGCCCCTTCGTGCGGCTGGACCTGCTGATCAACGGCGAACGGGTCGATGCGCTGTCGAGCATCGTCCATCGTGACCTGGCCCAGCGCCGCGGGCGTGACCTGGCCGAGCGCATGCGAGACCTGATCCCGCGTCAGATGTTCGACATTGCCATCCAGGCTTCGATCGGTTCCAATATCGTCGCACGCTCCACGGTCAAGGCGTTCCGCAAGAACGTGACGGCCAAGTGCTACGGCGGCGACGTGTCACGAAAACGCAAGCTGCTGGAAAAGCAGAAGGCCGGCAAACGCCGAATGAAGAACATCGGCCGAGTGGAGATTCCGCAGGAAGCCTTCCTGGCCGTGCTTCGTACCGACAACGACAACTAGACGCCACGCCGGGTCCCGATTCGAACCACGACCGAAACGAAGTCCGGGCCACGGCCGGACCGCTCCGTAACGCAGGACGCTTGATTCATGGATTTTGCACTGATCATCACGATGCTGACGCTGGCCTCCGGCGTGGTCTGGTTGCTCGACAAGGTCTGGCTGCGTCGCCGCCGTCGGGCCCGGGTCGAAGCCGGCGAGGCCCGCAGCGACGAGCCGTCCCGGCCGGTCGAATACGCCACGTCCTTCTTTCCGCTGTTGCTGCTGGTGCTGGTGTTCCGCTCGTTCATGTTCGAGCCGTTCAAGATTCCTTCCGGCTCGATGTTGCCGACGCTGCTGATCGGTGATTTCATCGTCGTCTCGAAGTACTCCTACGGCCTGCGCCTGCCGGTACTCAATACGAAAATCCTCGAGACCGGCGAGCCCGAGCGCGGCGATGTGTTCGTGTTCCGGTTCCCCGAGGACCCGGGCATCAACTACATCAAGCGCGTGATCGGATTGCCCGGAGACACCGTCACTTACCGCGACAAGATGCTGTTCGTCAACGGCGAGCCGGTCGAGCAGGAGATCGCCGGGCCTTGGATCGGCGAAGGGGTGAATCGCAATCGGCCGGGTACGCGGCCGCAGCGGCGCGTCGAGCAGCTCGGCGAGTCGGATCACGACATCCTGATCCACCCGAGCCGCCGATCCGGTGTCGCGCGGACCTGGAACGTTCCGGACGGTCACTACTTCGCGATGGGCGATAATCGGGATGCGTCGCTGGATAGCCGTACCTGGGGGTTCGTGCCGGAGGAGAACCTGGTCGGCAAGGCGATCCGCATCTGGATGCACTGGGACTGCGGGCGCGGCTTCTGTGTCGACTTCTCGAGGATCGGTGATAGGATTGAATGATCTGGATTCCGGCGGCATCGGGGACGGCGTCGGTTCATCCTGCGAGTCGTCGTTCGGCCTGAAGTCATGAGGGAGAGAACATGAGCACCAAGCGCCAACTTGGGATGACATTGATCGGGTTCCTGCTGCTGCTTTCGGCCGTGGTCTTCGTGGCCTATATCGGCATGAAGCTGGTTCCGATCTACATGAACCACTACAACATCGTCAGCGCGATGAAGGATCTGGCCGCCGAGCCCGGCTCCGCGCAATACAGCGAACGTCGCGTCCGTGATCTGCTTTCCCGCAAGCTCAGCGTGAACTACGTTCGTTCGTTGCGTCCCGACCAGATCGAACTGGTCCGCTCGCCGCAGCCGTCGCTGGTGCTGGAATACGAAGTGCGCGAAGACATGATCGGCAACATCGATGTCGTCGTCTCGTTCAGGCGTGTCGAAGTCCTCAACTGACCCGGCGCGCGCCTCGACGCTGCCGGGCCTGCCGTACACCTTCCACGATCCGGGTCTGCTCAAGCAGGCCCTGACGCACCGCAGTTGTGGCAACCCGCACAACGAGCGGCTCGAATTTCTCGGTGACGCGCTGCTCAATTTCACCATCGCCGCGCTGCTGTTCCGTTGCCGGCCCGACGCGCCGGAGGGTGACCTCTCGCGCATGCGCGCCCGCCTGGTGCGCGATCGCACGCTGGCTGAAATCGCCCGTGAGCTCGAGTTGGGCGATCACGTCCATCTCGGTCCGGGCGAGTTGAAGAGCGGCGGCTACCTGCGCGAGTCGATCCTCGCCGACGCCCTGGAGGCGATCTTCGGCGCCGCGCTGCTCGACGGCGGTGTGATCCGGGCCCGCGAGCTGGTCGAGGCGGTGGTCGGCCCCCGTATCGACACGCTGCCCGCACCCGAACTGCTGAAGGACCCCAAGACCCGCCTGCAGGAACTGCTGCAGGGCCGGGGCCTGCAGCTGCCGGACTACACGGTGGTCGGCGAGCAGGGCGCCGATCACCGCCGGCAGTTCACTGTCGAATGCGACGTCGAATTGCTCGATGAACCGGTGCGGGCAACGGCCGGCTCGCGGCGCAAGGCCGAACAGGCCGCGGCGCGCACGGCGCTGGAACGCCTGGAGGCATTTCCGTGAGCGAACGATCCACGACCGAAGGCTCCCTGCGGGCGGGCACCGTCGCGCTGGTCGGCCGGCCCAACGCCGGCAAGTCGACGCTGGTCAACCAGATGGTCGGCGAACACGTCTCGATCGTGACCCACAAGCCGCAGACCACCCGGCACCGCGTTACCGGCATCGTCAACCATCCGCGCGGCCAGGTCGTGCTGGTCGACACCCCGGGTCTCCACCGCCGCCGCGATCACGCGCTGAATCGTCACCTCAATCGCGTCGCGGCCGAGACGCTGCCCGGGGTCGACCTGGTCGTGGTCCTGATCGACGCTTCGAATCCGACCGACGAGGACCGCATGGCGCTGCAGGCCGCGGACCAGTCCGACCAGCCCTACCTGCTCGTATTCAACAAGGTCGACAAGGTCAGGCGCCGCGCCGACCTGCTGCCGCTCGCGCAGGAGTGGACCGAGGGCGTGACGCCCGAGGCCGTGCTGTATGTCTCGGCCCTGCGCGACGACGGCGTGGACGGCCTGCTGGAGGCCATGATCGACCGTCTTCCCGAACAGCCGCCGCTGTATCCGCCGGACCTGTTCACGCGCGAACCGATGCGCTTCCTGGCCGCCGAGCTGGTCCGCGAGCAGCTGCTCGAGAACCTGCACCAGGAGATTCCGTACGGCACTACCGTGGTCGTGGAGTCGTTCGAGGAAGAGGAGGGCGGCCGGCTGGCGATCGCAGCACGGATCCTGGTCGCCGACAAGCGCCACAAGGGCATCGTGATCGGCAAGGGCGGACAGACGCTGAAGCGGATCGGCTCACGCGCCCGCCAGGCCATGCAGACGCTGTTCGAGCAGCCGGTCCGGCTCGATCTCAACGTTGCGGTGATGGAGCGCTGGATGGATCGCGAGTCGCTGTTCGACCGGTTGGGGTATGGCCGCTGATCGGCCGTCACACAGGCGATGAGCCGGATCGATCGTGAGCCGGCCTTCGTGTTGCACCGGCGGCCCTATCGTGAAACCAGCCTGATCGTCGAACTGCTGACTGCGCGGCACGGGCGGATCGCCGGAGTCGCGCGCGGCGCCCGCAGTGCCCGCTCCGGCCTGCGCGCCTTCGGCCAGCCGTTCCGTCCGCTCGAAATCGGGTGGAGCCGCCGCGGCGAGCTGGCCACGCTGACCGGCGCCGAACCGATCGGCCAGGTCGTGACCCTGACCGGCCGCGCGTTGTGGTGCGGCCTCTACGCCAATGAACTGCTGCTGCGCCTGCTGCCTCGCGACGTCGAGGAACCGGAGCTTTTTCTTGCCTATGCCGACCTTCTGCCGCAGCTGCCGGAGCCGGCCGGGCAGGGTCCGGCGCTGCGGCGCTTCGAGTGGATGCTGTTGTCGGCGCTCGGGGTGGCGCCGGAAATCGACGTGGTCGGAGAGGCCCGGATCGCGGTCGACCCGGACGCTGGCTACCGGATCGACCCGGACCGTGGGCCGGAGCCGGCCCGCGGGCGCACCGCCATCCCGGGCCATGCGCTGCGCGCGCTGGCTGCGGACCGCGCGTTGAGCCCGGCCGAGGCCGCGGCCTTGCGACGCCCCATGCGAGAATTGATCGAGCGTCAGTTGGACGGGCGACCGCTGCAGACGCCGAAGCTGCTTCGAGACTAGGCCCAGGAGACCGTCATGCCACGTACCCTGCTCGGGATCAATATCGACCACGTTGCCACCCTGCGCCAGGCGCGAGGCACCGATTACCCCTGCATTCTCGATGCGGCCCGCGCCGCCGAGGCCGCCGGCGCCGACCTGATCACCGTACATCTGCGCGAAGACCGTCGACACATCCAGGATCGCGACGTCAGTGCATTGATGGACGTCGTCACGACCCGTCTGAATCTCGAGATGGCGGTCACCGAGCCGATGATCGACTTCGCGCTGTCGATCCGGCCGCCCGACGTGTGCCTGGTGCCGGAACGTCGCGAGGAATTGACGACCGAAGGTGGCCTGGACGTGGCCGGCCAGGCCGACCGGGTGGCCGGGGCCTGCCGCTGGCTGAGCGAGGCCGGCATCCGGGTGTCCTTGTTCATCGACCCCGAACCGGCCCAGGTGCAGGCCGCGGTCGATGCCGGCGCGCCGGTAGTCGAACTGCACACCGGCGGCTGGGCGGAGGCCGAGGGCGACGAGGCCCTGTTCGAGGTCGGCCGCATCGAGCGTGCCGCCGAGCGCGCGGAGCGGGCCGGGCTGGTCGTCAACGCCGGCCACGGCCTGCACTACGACAACACCGCGGAACTGGTCCGGCTCGGGCGGATTCGCGAATTCAACATCGGGCACGCGATCGTCGCCCGCGCGGTGTTCGTGGGACTCGACCGGGCGGTGGCCGAGATGCGCGCCGTGATCGATCGCGCATCAGGCTGATCCGGACGCGCGGACGTCGAAGGCGGCAAGGGTGGCGTCGGCGCTGCGCCGCAGCTTCAGAAGGGCCGCGCTCAGCGCGTCGGGCTCGCGCTGAGACAGCGCCTGGCGCAGTTCGGTGGCGGCGATGGCCAGGCGTTCGGCGCCGACGTAGCCAGCCGCGCCGATCCACTGGTGCAGGCGATCGCCGGCGGCCGACGCATCGTGCAGGACGTCACGATCCAACGCATCCAGCCCGTCGCGCAGTTCGTCGCCGAAGGTCCGGCGCATGGTGTCGAGCCGGTCGGCCGATCCGAGCGCGCGCAGAGCGCGGGCATCGTCGAGCAGCGCCGGCGCGTTGCGGCTCGAGGTTCCGGCGGTCTCGAACACCGAATGTCCGTCGAGAATCCGGGGCAGTGTCGCCAGCAGCGCGTCCGGCGAAACGGGCTTGCCGACGTAGCCCCGGAAGCCGACGTCGCGTGCCCGCTGCATCGCTTCCTCGCGATGGTCGGCGGTCAGCGCCACGGCCACCGGCAGCGGTGCCGGATGAACCTCGCAGATGCGCTGCCAGGTCGAGAAGCCGTCGAGGTCGGGCATGTGCAGGTCGAGCAGGATCAGGTCGAACCGCTCGGTGGTGCATCGTTCGATCGCCGCGATGCCGCTGTTGGCCAGGCGCAGGGCACCGACCTGCGGTTTCAGCACGGCGCGCAGGAAGGCGCGGTTGACCGGGTGGTCGTCGACCGCCAGCACCCGCAGGTCGGCCTGGATCGGTCGTTGCGCGCTCATCGTGATCGTGTCGCCCCGTTGTTTCGCCGCCCGCCCATGGTCGACAATGGTAGCCCATGAGGTGTATCCCATGAACAGCGTGTCATGAACCGGAAGACCTTCTGCACGGCCGGCTCACGGCCGACCCGCGCAAGCGCGGCATCGACCGGCCCGCCGTCGTTGCGCGCCGCCGGCCTCATGCTGGTTCTGGCTGGGGCGCCGGTCCAGGCCGGCGCGCTGGACTGGTCGCTGCGGGCCGACGGCCTCGCGGCCGGGGAGCTCCGCGTCGAACGGGTGCGGGTCGAACGGACCGGCAGCGGCGGCGTCGACGCCGTGCTGGAGGGCCTGACGGTGCCGCTGCTGGGTGGCCTCGGGCAGTTCGGCCTGGTTTGCCCGCCGCAGCCGGTGCCGTGCCGCGATGGCCGGCTCGAGCGACGGCAGGACGACGGCACCGTGGTTGCCGCGGCGCGCTGGTCGCTCGGGCCGGAAGACCTTGCCGGCACTGCCGACGGACTGGCCCTGGCGCGCGCCGCCGACGGCTGGGCGCTGCACTTCGAGAACCTCGACCTGGCCGCCTGGCTGACCGGTGTCGATGCGCGGCTGACGTTGCAATCCGGCCTCCTGAGCGGGCGGGCGCAGGTCGAGCTCGACGGTGGGCGGGCCGAGGTCGTGGCCGAGGCGCTGTCCTTCGATACCGCCGACGGTCGCTACGCGGGTGCGGATCTGCGGCTCGAGGCCACGGCCGATTGGGGCGCGGACGGCCTCGACGCGACGCTGTCCTGGCCGGCCGGCGAGCTGCTGCTCGGGCCGGCCTACCTGCCGTCGCCGCCGGTGCCGGTCGAGCTTCGGCTGAAGCGCTCGGCAGGTAACGCTGTCGGCCCGCGCGTCCGCGCGTCGATCGACGCCGACGGCCTGCTTGCGCTCGATCTGGACGCCCGCGGCGACCTGCTCCTGCCGGAACGATTCACCGTCGATGTCGATGTGCCGTCGCTGGCGGCGTTGTGGCCACTGGGGCCGGAATCGATCGCGGCGTCGGCGGGCTGGCCGTCGCTGGACGTGGATGGGCGACTGACCGGCGCGCTGGAATGGCGTGATGACCGGGTCGAACGCATGACCCTGGGGGCCTCCGGGGTGGCGATCGACGATCCGGCTGGCCGGCTCGAACTGCGCGGTCTCGACGCCGAGATCGAGCGCCGGGAACAACGCGACCGGATCGCGCTGTCGTTTCGCGACGCGCAGATCTATCGGTTGCCGCTGGGTCCTTCCGCGCTGGTCCTGGCCGGTCCGCCCGACGCCCTGCGCCTCGACGCACCGGCCCGGATCCCGATCCTCGACGGCGCGCTCCGCCTCGATCGATTGACGATCGACCGGGCCGGGGACCGCGGCCCGCGCCTCGAGCTGGACGCGGTCGTCGAGCCGCTCGATCTCGCCGCGCTGACCGAGCGGCTCGGCTGGCCCCGGTTCGGCGGGCTGGTGTCCGGACGCTTTCCCGGCGTGCAGTTCGAACGCGACACCCTGCGCGTGGCCGGCGGGCTGGACCTGGACGTGTTCGACGGCACGGCGCGCATCGAGGATCTGGCCGTGGAGCGGCCGTTCGGCACGCTGCCGGCCCTGTCCGGCACGCTGACGCTCGACCGTCTCGACCTGGCGCCGCTGACCGCGGCCTTCGATTTCGGCGCGATGCAGGGATCACTGTCCGGACACGTCCGCGAACTGAGGCTGCTGGACTGGCAGCCGGTCGCCTTCGACGCCTGGCTGTTCACCCCCAGCGACAGCCGTCGGCCGCGCCGGATCTCGCAGCGGGCGGTCGACCAGATCGCAAGCCTGGGCGGCGGGGGTGGGGCGGCGGCGCTGTCGGCGCCACTGCTGTCGCTGTTCGACGATTTCGCCTACACCCAGATCGGCCTCGGCTGCCGGCTGGCCGGCAATGTCTGCCGGATGCGCGGCCTCGAGGACGTCGAGGGCGGGGGTTACCGGATCGTCGAGGGCCGGGGTCTGCCGCGACTCGATGTGGTCGGATTCCGCCGCCAGGTCGACTGGCCGGTGTTGCTGGCCCAGCTGCAGGCGGCCACCCGCGGCGATGGCCCGTCGGTCGGCGATTGATGCGTCTGCGGGCCGAGCTTCCAGCGGCGGTCGGCGGCGGTCTTCGAAGAGCGGCCGGAACGAGCAGATTTGCTACACTTCGGGCCATTCAGTGAACGTTCAACGGGCGCGGCGCAGACTGCCGCCTCGCGCAGCCGAAACACGATTCCGGAGGTCCTGGAGCCATGAGTCTGAATCACCTGAAGTGGACGTTCGCAGCGCTGGTCTGCAGCGTCGCCGCCGCCTGCGTCACGATCAATGTGTATTTTCCCGAAGCCGCGGCCGAGCAGGCCGCCGACCGCTTCATCCGCGACGTGATCGGACCGGAATCGGAACCGCAGGCCGGGGTGCTGCCGCCGTCGGCCGTCGAGCAGCGGGGCCGGTCGCCGGTCGCGGCGCTGGTCGAGGCCTCGCTCGATTTCTTCATTCCCTCGGCACAGGCCCAGTCGGCCGATATCGACATCGAGAGCCCGCAGATCAACGCGATCAAGGCGCGGATGGCCGAGCGCCATCGCGAGCACCTGGCCGGCTGGTTCGACGCCGGGGCGATCGGGTTCACCAACGACGGGCTGGTCGAAATCCGCGACCGTTCGGCGGTGGGCTTGTCGGAGCGGCGCACGCTCGAGCAGGTCGTCGCTGCCGAGAACGCCGACCGCAACGCGGTCTACCGCGAGATCGCCGTCGCCAACGGTCAACCGGACTGGGAAGATCGGATCCGCGAGACCTTTGCCCGGCGCTGGATCGCCAATGCGAAACCGGGCTGGTACTACCAGGACGCCAGCGGTCGCTGGCAGCAGGCCTAGTCGTTTGGGTCGCCGTCGTCGCCGGCGCCTGCCGGCCGAACCGGTCGAAGTCGAGATCCACGATCTGGCCCACGACGGCCGCGGCGTCGGCCGGGTCGACGACAAGGTCGTTTTCGTCCACGGTGCATTGCCGGGCGAGCGCGTCCACGCCCGCCTGACCGGCCGCACGCGAAAGTTCGACGAAGCCATCGCGCTGGTCGTCGAGCAGGCCTCCGAGGACCGGGTCGAGCCGCGCTGCGAGTGGTTCGGCAACTGCGGCGGTTGCGCGCTGCAGCATCTCGACGCGGCCGCCCAGGTCCGCTGGAAGCAAGGCCGCCTGGTCGAGAACCTGAAGCGGATCGGCGGCGTTTCGCCCGACGAGTGGCTGGAGCCGCTCGTCGCCGAGCCGTGGAACTATCGGCGTCGGGCCCGTCTGAGCGCCCGTTGGGTGCCGGGCAAGGGCCGGGTGCTGGTCGGTTTCCGCGAGGTCGGCGGCCGCTATGTCGCCGAGATCGAGGGCTGCGACGTTCTGCACCCGGCGTTCGCGCAGCGCTTGATGAGCCTGTCGGCGCTGATCGGCGAGCTCAGCATTCCCGACCGCGTGGCCCAGGTCGAGTGCGCGGCCGGCGACGGCGCCGCTGCGATCGTTCTGCGTCATCTCGAGCCACTCAACGACGCCGATCACGCCGCGCTGGTCCGATGGAGCGAGGCCAACGATATCGCGGTCTGGCTGCAGCCCAAGGGTCCGGATACCGTTCACCGGTTGCACCCTGCCGAACATCGCCTGAGCTACCGACTCGACGCGTTCGACCTCGAGCTGGAATTCCATCCGCAGCACTTCGTGCAGGTCAACGCGACGATCAACCGCAGGCTCACCGAGCGAGCCGTGGACCTGCTCGAGTGCGGGCCCGGAGACCGTGTCCTCGACCTGTTCTGCGGGCTCGGCAACTTCTCGCTGCCGCTGGCACGCCGGGCCGGCTCGGTGCTCGGCGTCGAACTCGACGCGGCAATGGTCCGGGCCGCCGAGGCGAATGCGTCGGCGAACGATCTGGACAATGTTTCGTTCCGGGCCGCCGACCTGCAGCTGCCGGTCGAGCAGCTGGCGTGGCTGAAGGGCGACTTCGACGGCGTGCTGATCGATCCGCCGCGCTCGGGCGCGCTGGACGTGCTGCCCGTGATCGCGGCCAGCGGCGCGAAGCGGGTTGTCTACGTGTCCTGCGATCCGGCCACGCTGGCCCGCGATGCCGGCGAACTGGTCCACACCCACGGCTTCCGGCTGCGCCGGGCCGGCGTTGCCGACATGTTCCCGCACACCGCGCACGTGGAGTCGCTGGCGGTGTTCGAGCGGGGCGCGGCATGAGCGCTTCATCGGCCATTCGGTCCGGCCCGCTGATCGTCGGCATCGACGGTCTGGAGCTCGACGCGGAAACCCGCGATCGCTTGCTGCATCCGGCGGTCGGCGGCGTGATCCTGTTTGCCCGCAACTACGAGTCGCCGGCCCAGTTGATGCGCATGAGTGTTGAGCTCCGCGCGCTGCGCGAACCGCGGCTGCTGATCTGTGTCGACCAGGAGGGCGGCCGCGTCCAGCGTTTCCGCGCCGGCTTCACGCCGCTGCCGCCGCTGGCGGTGATCGGACGCTGGTACCGGTCGCATCCCGACCGCGCCCGCGACCTGGCCTACCGCCACGGACGCATCATGGCCGCCGAGGTGCTCGGGCACGGTGTCGATCTCAGCCTGGCGCCGGTGCTCGATCTCGGCGGCGATAGCGAGGTCATCGGCGACCGCGCGCTGGCCGAAGAACCGGAAGCCGTCGCCGACCTGGCCCGGTTCTACGTCGCCGGCATGCGCGACGCCGGCATGGCCGCCTGCGGCAAGCATTTTCCCGGCCACGGCGGCGTCCGACCCGACAGCCACCTGACCGAAGTCGTCGACGAGCGGTCGTTCGACGAGCTGCGTGCGCGCGACCTCGCACCGTTCCAGGCGCTGGCCGCCGACCTGGCCCTGGTGATGCCGGCCCACGTCTGCTATCCCGCCGTCGAGCGCTGCCCGGCCGGGTTTTCGAAGCGCTGGCTCGATAAAATCCTGCGCGGTGAGCTGGGGTTCTCGGGCCAGGTCGTTTCCGACGATCTCGACATGGCGGGCGCGGCCTCGGCCGGGGCGCCGCCGGAGCGGTTGCGCGCCGCCCTCGAGGCGGGCTGCGACCTCGCCCTGGTCTGCCAACCGGCCTCCGTTCCCGCAGCGCTGGACGCGCTCGGCGACGCGCCGCCGCTTGCCGACTACGCGCCGCTGTACGGCCGGGCCCGCCTGACGCTGGAGGAGCAGGAACTCGTGCCGGAATTCCGGGCCTGGAAAACCACGCTGAAGAACCTGACGGAGGACACCCGTGGCTGAATGGACCAACCGCCTGGCCGGCCTGATCGGCGTGAACCCCTGGACCGTTCACGCGTTCCTGGTCATCCTCGGCGCGCTGCTGCTGGACTTCGTCTACCGCAAGTTCATGAACCGCCTGGCCCGGCTGGCCGAGAAGAGCGTCAACCTCTGGGACGATGCCCTGGTCTATGCCGGCAAGCGGCCGATTTCGGTGCTGATCTGGGGCCAGGGGTTGCTGGCCGCGGCCCGGGTGCTCGAACCGCACACCCAGGCCATTCTGTTCTCGCCGGACCTGCTCGCCATGGTCCAGCAACTCCTGCTGGTGGGCACGGCGACCTGGTTGCTGTTCCGGCTCGTGACCGGCTTCGAACAAGCCTACGTGCACCTCCAGCAGGAGCGCAATCGCAACGTCGACCTGACCACCGTCAGTGTGCTGGCCCGGATCGTCCGGATCGCGGTGGTGCTGACCGGCGTCCTGACCATCCTCAGCATCCTGAACATCCCGATCTCGGGCCTGCTGGCCGCCGGCGGCGTCGGCGGGATCGCGATCGGCCTCGCCGCGCGCGACCTGCTGGCCAACTTCTTCGGCGGGTTCATGGTGTTCATGGACCGGCCGTTCGGGGTCGGCGACTGGGTCCGTTCGCCGGATCGGGACATCGAAGGCGTGGTCCAGAAGATCGGCTGGCGAGTGACCACCATCCTCAAGTTCGATCGCAGACCGATGTACGTTCCGAACGCGACGTTCACCACCATCACCGTCGAGAACCCGTCGCGGATGAGCCACCGCCGAATCAGCGAGCACGTCGGCGTTCGCTACGACGACTTCAAGGCGGTTCGCGCCATCGTCGACGCCATCCGTTCGATGCTGACCGAGCACGAAGCGATCGCCGGTGACCAGACCATGATCGTCCACTTCGATCGCTACGGCGCCTCGTCGCTGGACATCATGGTCTACTGCTACACGAAGACGACCGTCTGGGTGGAATATCACGCCGTGCGCGAAGACGTGCTGCTGAAGATCGGCGAGATCATCGAAGCCCACGGGGCCGAGATCGCCTACCCGACCCGGACGCTGAAGCTCGATGCGATCCCGCCCGAGCTGGCCGGGACGGGGGTGGATTCATGAATCAGCGAGTCCTGCCGGAAGGCGCGGTGTGCCTGTTCGACGCCGAACAGGTTGCCCACGCCTACGACGCGCTCGCCGATCGCCTCGACGACGCGCTGCCGGACGGCCCGGTCCTGCTGCTGACGGTAATGACCGGCGGGCTGTTTCCGGCCGTCGAACTCGCACGTCGACTCGATCGGCCGCTGACCCTGGACTACGTCCACGCCACTCGCTACCGCGGCGCCACGCGCGGCGGCGACATCGAATGGATTCGCTGGCCGCGCCTGCCGGACGCTGCCGGGACGGTGCTGCTGGTCGACGACATCTTCGACGAAGGTCATACGCTGGCCGCGGTCCGCGACCGAATCGCGGCGCACCACCGGGTGACCACCGCTGTGCTTGCCCTGAAGCAGCACGACCGCGGGTTGCCGCGCGACTGGGTCGATCACTCTGCACTGGACGTGCCGGATCGCTACGTGTTCGGATGCGGCATGGACCACGCCGAGCGCTGGCGCGAGCTACCCGAGATCTGGGCGCTGCCGGCCGGGCACTGACACAGGAGGCCGGATCGACATGAGCATCGGAATCATCGGCGGCACCGGCGCGCTGGCGCTGTTCGAGCCGCTGGAAACGGCGGCGCTGACCACGCCGTTCGGGCCGCCGTCGGCGCGCCCGGTGCGGATCGAGATCGCCGGTCGGGCGGCCTGGTTCCTGGCCCGTCACGGCAACCCGCACCGCATACCGCCGCACAGGGTCAACTACCGCGCCAACCTGCATGTCCTCCGGACACTGGGCTGTCGGGTCGTCATCGCGGTCAGCGCGGTCGGCGGCATCGACCCGGGTCTCGCGCCCGGCACGCTGGTCGCGATCGACCAGGTCGTCGACTACACCTGGGGCCGCGATCACACCTACAGCGATGGGCCGTCGGCGCCATTGCGCCACGTCGAGTTCGCCCGCCCGTTCGACGGGCAGGCCCGGCGCGCCCTGATCGAGGCCGCCAGCGAACTCGGCGAGCCGCTGGTTGCCGAAGGCTGCTACGCGGCCACCCAGGGGCCGCGGCTGGAAAGCGCCGCCGAAATCCGCCGGCTGGCCCGGGACGGCTGCACGGTGGTCGGCATGACCGCGATGCCCGAGGCCGGGCTGGCCCGCGAACTGGGCATGGACTACGCCAACCTCTGCGTGGTCGCGAACCCGGCGGCGGGCGTGTCGGATCGTCCGATCAGCGAGGACGAAATCCATCGCGAGCTGGCCGCTGCCATGGACCGGGTGCGCGGCGTTCTCGCTGCGGGCGTGGATCGACTGCCACATGGCCACTAGCGGATCCTGCGGCGAGTTGGACTGGAGTGTGACGTGGTTCGCGCATCGGGCGGTTGGGCTCGTCGCGCCGGTCCGGTACCATTGAACTCCTGTTTCTCCAGGCAACGCCAGCTCCGGTGACCGAACTTCTCCGCTTCCAGGCTCACCACGTCAGCGACAAGGACATCCGCGTCCTGCGCTCCCTGCTGGGCCTTGCGGGCAGCCAGACCGATCTCCGCGTCACGGTCTCCGAAGATGACGAGGGCGACGTGCTGCTGGTCGACGTCGACGATGTCGACGGTGCCGAGGCCTGGGCGTCGTTGAACCGCGGCGCGGTTCCGGTGGTTGCGCTGTCGAAGCAGCGGGAGTTCCCGGCCCGGTTCCTGCTGACCAAGCCGATCCGCTCGCAGCCGTTGATCCAGCTGCTCAGCGACTTGACCTTGGCCGGTGACGAGCCGGGCGCCGATACCGTATCCGCGCCGGCCTGGGCCGTGATGTCATTCGGCGACGCCGTTCTGCCGCTGGCCGAACACCTGCGTCGGCACACTTGGGGTTCGCCGGTACTTCTCCACGACGAAGGCGGCGCGGAGCTGATCGTGGATGCCGGCTCGGGCGCCTGGTACTCCGGGGCATCGGACCGTGAACTGGCCGCGATGCTCGCGCGCACGCTTCCGGCTTCGGCCGGGCGGACGCTGTCGAGCGTTGAATTGATCGATCACACCAACGGGCTGGAGCAGAAGAATCTCACCCACCTCAAGTGGCGCGCCGGCCTGGCCCTTACCGAGGGAGCGCTGCACCCCGACCTGGCCGGTGGAGTCCGGCTGATGCTGCCGCAGGTGCCGCTACAGGCGCTGTCCGATACCGCGTTCTCTCGCCAGGCCCGCCTGCTGATTCGCGGCCCGATGACGGCCGACGAGCTGGCCGAGGAGAGCCGGGCGGACCGGACCGATGTGGCCTGCTTCCTCAATGCCTGTCATGCCTGCGGGTTCCTGTTGATCGACGCCGCTCGCCCGGCCTCGGCGAATGGATGATCCCGATGACCGGTCCGGGAAATCCACTCCGGTGAGCGTGCCGGTCGGAATCGACGCCGCCGCCTTTGCCGGCCCCCATGGCTACCTCGACCTGGTCGACCTGGCCACAGCGCGCAATGTCGACCCGGACAAGTTCGTGCTGGGCCTCGGCCAGAAACGCATGGCGATCGCTTCGCCGTGCGAGGACACCGTGACCCTGGCCGTCGATGCGGGGCGGCGCGCCCTCGATGCCTTCGACATCGATCCCGACGAGATCGGCACCTTGATCGTGGGCACCGAGACCGGGGTCGATCACAGCAAGCCGGTCGCGGTCTACGTCCATGAGCTGCTCGGGCTGTCGGAACGTTGCCGCACCTTCGAGACCAAGCATGCCTGCTATGGCGCGATGGCCGGACTGACCGCCTCGATGGACTGGATCGCGGCGGGACGATCGCGCGGCCGAAAGGCCCTGGTCATCGCGTCCGACATTGCCCGCTACGGGATCGGCACGCCGGGCGAACCGACCCAGGGAGCCGGTGCGGTGGCCCTGGTGGTCTCGGATCGGCCGCGGTTGCTGGCCGTCGCTCCGAACACGATCGGTGACTACACCCGCCAGGTGATGGACTTCTGGCGACCGCTGTACTCCAAGGTCGCATTTGCCGACGGCCATTACTCGATCGAGTGCTACCTCGATGCGCTGGTCGGCGCGCGCGCCGATGCGCTGGGCGACGCCGCCGCCCGGCTCGATGACCTGGCCGCCTGCCTCTATCACGTGCCGTTCGTTAAGATGGCGAAGAAGGCCCACCAGCGGCACCTGGAGATCGAGCGCGGCGGCCCGCTGGACCGTGACAGCGAAGCCGACCGAGGGGTGCTGGCCGACAGCCTGGCCCGACAGGTCGACCCGTGGCTCACGCTCAACGCCGAGATCGGCAACATCTACACCGGTTCGCTGTTCCTTTCGCTGATCGACCTGCTCCGGCAGGCCGCCGACCGGTTCTCCGGCCGGAACATCAGCCTGTTTTCCTACGGCAGCGGCTGCGGCGCGACATTCTGTCTCGGTGAGGTGACCGACAGCGCGGCACGCTGGGCGCTGGCGCTCGACCCGTCCGAGGCGCTCGCCGAACGGCACCGCCTCAGCATCGCGGACTACGAGCGGCTGGTCCGCGAAGGCGAAGACGCCGACACCGCCGCCGCGCTCGACCCGACCAGCTACGGCCTGTCCGACGGCCTGTTCTATGTCGGCACCGTCGACCACCAGCGGCGATACGTGGAGAGTCGGGGCTAGGGACGAGGGGCTAGTGAAACCCGAAACCCGAAACCCGAAACCCGAAACCCGAAGCCGGAGCTCCCGATCCTGACACCCGTCCCTTTCCCCTAGTCCCTAGTCCCTTTCCCTCTCCCCTTCAGCCCGATCAACAGAAATCCCGCGAATCGGCAGCCAGTCCGTCCAGCCAGCCGTCCAGCGCCTCGAAGCGCGCGGCCACGACGTGCTGGGTGCCGTTGGCGTTCTGCAGCTTGCCGACGACCTTCAGCAGCTTCGCCTGCAGCACCTCGGCGCGGAACCGCTCGAGCAGCTTCGGCCAGACGATCACGTTGATGATGCCGGTTTCGTCTTCCAGCGACAGGAACACGACGCCCGAGGCGGTGCCCGGACGCTGGCGGTGGGTGACCACGCCGGCGGCCTGTACCGCGCTGCCGTCGGGCAGCGCCGCCAGCGACCGGGCCGGTTTCACCCGCGCGCCGAGCCGGCGACGCAGCTGGTCGATCGGGTGGTGGTCCAGCGACAGCCCGGTGGCGGCATAGTCGTCGACCAGGTCCTCGCGCACTCCGGGCAGGCCGAGCTGTGGCTGCCGTTCCTGCAGCCGCGCGCCGGCCAGCAGGTCGCCCTGGCGGCGCGCGCCCAGTGCCTGCCAGCGCGCCCTGCGGCGGTGGCCGGCCAGGCCCTTCAGCGCGCCGGCCTCGGCCAGCGCACGCATTGCCTTCGCGTCCAGGCCGGCGCGTTCGGCCAGGTCGCCGGCGTCGCGGAACGGCGCATCGGCGCGCGCCGCGACCAGCCGCTCGGCCGCCTCTGCGGCCAGCGCGCGGACCTGGCGCAGGCCCAGCCGGATCGCCGGCTCGCGCTCGTTGCGCGGATCGTTGTGCGGAGCCGGGCACAGCGTGCAGTCGACCTCGCTGGTCCGGACGTCGACCGGCAGCACCCGCACGCCGTGCCGGCGCACGTCGGCAATCAGCTGGGCCGGGGCGTAGAACCCCATCGGCTGGCTGTTGAGCAGCCCGCAGCAGAACGCCGCCGGATGATGGCATTTCAGCCACGAGGAGAAGTAGGTCAGCAGCGCGAAGCTGGCCGCGTGCGACTCGGGAAAGCCGTAGTCGCCGAAGCCGCAGATCTGGCTGTAGATCCGCTCGGCGAACTCGGGTGAATAGCCGCGCGCCCGCATGCCGTCGAGCAGCTTTTCGCGAAACGGTTCCAGCCCGCCGCGACGCTTCCAGGCCGCCATCGCGCGCCGCAGCTGGTCGGCCTCGCCGGGCGTGAAGCCGGCCGCGACGATCGCGATCTGCATGACCTGCTCCTGGAAGATCGGCACGCCGAGGGTCCGTTTCAGCACGCTCTCCAGGGCCGGGCCCGGATAGCGCACCTTGGACGGGTCGTCGCGCCGTTCGAGATAGGGGTGGACCATGTCGCCCTGGATGGGGCCCGGACGGACGATCGCGACCTCGATGACCAGGTCGTAGAAGCAGCGCGGTTTCAATCGCGGGAGCATCGCCATCTGGGCGCGCGACTCGACCTGGAACACGCCGACCGCGTCGCCGCGCGACAGCATGCGGTAGGTGGCCGAGTCCTCGCGCGGGATGGCGGCCAGCCTCATGGGCCGTGCCCCGGGGTCCGTGCGCCGCGTCCAGCCGCTTGCCAGGTCCATGCCCTTGCGCAGCGCGGTCAGCATGCCCAGCGCCAGGCAGTCGACCTTCAGCAGGCCCAGCGTTTCCAGGTCGTCCTTGTCCCACTGGATGATGGTGCGGTCGGCCATCGCGGCGTTTTCCACCGGTACCAGCTCGTGCAGCGGCTCGTCGCTGATCACCATGCCGCCGACGTGCTGCGACAGGTGGCGCGGCATGCCGATCAGCTCCGCGGTGAGCGTCAGCAGCTGGCGGACTGCAGCCGAGTCCGGGTCGAAGCCGGCCGCCTGCAGCCGCTCGGGCCAGCAGTCGGGCTGGTCCCACCAGGCCAGCGAGGCGGTCAGCCGGTTCATCCGGGTCGGGTCCAGGCCCAGCGCGCGGCCGACGTCCTTCAGCGCGCTCTTCGGCCGGTAGTGGATGACGGTGGCGGCCAGCGCGGCCCGCTCGCGGCCGTATTTTCCGTAGACGTACTGCAGCACCTCCTCGCGCCGCTCGTGCTCGAAGTCGACGTCGATGTCGGGCGGCTCGTTGCGCTCCTTGCTGATGAAACGCTCGAACAGCAGCTGCTGGGCCGATGGGTCGACCTCGGTAATCCCCAGGCAGTAGCAGACGGCCGAGTTGGCCGCCGATCCGCGCCCCTGGCAAAGGATGCCGCGGCCGCGGGCGAACTCGACCACGTCGTGGACGGTCAGGAAGAAGGCCTCGAAGCCCATTTCCTCGATCAGGCTCAGTTCGCGCGCGACCTGGGCGCGGACCGCGTCGGGCGGGCCGTTCGGCCAGCGGCGCTTCATCCCGTCGAGCGTCAGCCGGCGCAGGTGCTGGGTCGGCGTCAGCGGTTCGGGGACCAGCTCCTTCGGGTAGCGGTAGGTCAGGCCGTCGAGCCGGAACCGGCAGCGCTCGGCCACGCGCAGCGTTTCGGCCAGCCAGTCGGCCGGGTAGAGCCGGGCCAGGCTTTCGCGGCGCCGCAGGTGGGCCTCGCCGTTGGCGGCCAGCGCGCGGCCGCATTCGGCCAGCGGACGGTTGCAGTCCAGCGCGGCCAGCACGTCGAGCAGCGCGCGCCGGCTTCTGCGGTGCATCCGGACGTCGCCGCAGGCCACCCGCGGCAGGCCGTGGCGGCGGCCGAACGCGTCCAGCCGGTCGAACGCGGCCCGCTCGCCGGGCACCAGCCGGCGGGTCGCGCCCAGCCACAACCGGCCTCCGAACGCCGCACGCAGTCGCTCGATCAGTCCGGCAGCGCCGTCCGGGTCGTCCAGCGGCGGTTTCCAGATCGCCGAGACGTTCTCAAGAGACCCGTCCAGGTCATTGATATCGAAACGATAGCTTCCTTTCTTCGCGCGCCGGCGGGCCTGCGTGATCAGGCGGCAGATCCGCGCATAGCCGGCCTGGCTCTCGGCCAGCAGCACCAGCTGCGTGCCGCAGCCGGCGAGCAGTTCGGTCCCGACGATCAACGGCAGGCCGACGGCCTGTGCCGCTTCGTGGGCCCGGACCACGCCGGCCATCGAGCAGGTATCGGTCAGCGCCAGCGCCCGATAGCCCAGCGCGTGCGCGCGCTCGACCAGCTCGCCGGGCGAGGATGCGGCCCGGCGGAAACTGAAGTGGCTCAGCGCGTGGAGTTCGGCGTAGTCGGGCGGTGCGGACATGTGCACAGGATACTGTACATGTATACAGTTTCGTGCGCGTATCCGTTTACCCCGCCGTCATCAGGGCATCAGTGCGCCGCCACCGGGGCCTCGGTGAGGGTGCCGTCGCGATAGTCGGCCATTGCCTGCTCGATCTCCTCGCGGGTGTTCATCACGAACGGGCCGTACTGAACCACCGGCTCGCCGATCGGCTTCGCGGCCAGCAGCAGCAGGCGGGCCGGGGCGTCGTCGGGGGCGGCCAGCGTCACACGGTCGCCCGGCCCCAGCAGGCCGGCGGCGTGCGCCGACAGCGCGTCCCGTGCATCTTCATGAACGACCTGGGGCGAACCGTCGATGGCGTACGCGAACGCATTGTGGTCCGCTTCCAACTCGACCGAGATCGCGCGGCCAGCCTCCAGCGCAATGTCCAGCAGCAGCGGGTCGGTGCTGCGATCGCGCTCGGGGTTGACCGCGCCGCGAAGCCCGGCGCTCCGGTCATCGACCGACACCCGGGTCGCTCCGGCGATGGCGCGGATGAACACGCCGTCGACCGGGCGGTATTCAGGAATGTCTTGCGGCCGCAGATCGGCGTAGTCGGCCGGCGTCATCTTCTCGGCCGCCGGCAGGTTGATCCACAGCTGGAAGCCGCGCAGCCGGCCTTCGCGCTGGCGCGGCATCTCGGAGTGGATCACGCCGCGGCCGGCGGTCATCCACTGCACGCCGCCCGGGTCCAGCCGGCCGGTGTTGCCCATGTGGTCCTTGTGCTCCATCCGGCCGTCGAGCATGTAGGTCACCGTCTCGAAGCCGCGGTGCGGGTGCGGCGGAAAGCCGGCGATGTAGTCGTCGGGATCGTCCGACGAGAACTCGTCGAGCATCAGGAACGGGTCCAGGTGCAGCCCGCGCTGCGCGCCGAGGCTGCGGCGCAGTTTCACGCCGGCGCCGTCAGCCGTCGGGATCGCGTCGATACAGTAGCGGATCGATCGTTCGGTCATGGAGGTCTCCTTCGGTTCCACGTTCGTTTCGGGGATCGTCGGCCTGTCTCAGGCCACCAGCCGGGCGAGGTCGTCGCCGGCCCGCTCGAGCGCGGTCCGGGCCTGATCCTCGCCCATGGCCAGGCCCTCGGCGTGAACGAACTCCACCGGGCCCAGGCCGACGAAGCCGAGGAAGGTCTCGAGGAACGGCGTATGGCTGTCGGCCGGCGTGCCGGCGTAGCGGCCGCCGCGCGTTGCGACCACCACCGCCCGGCGGCCGGTCAGCAGGCCTTCCGGCCCGTTCTCGGTGTAGCGGAACGTGATTCCGGCGCGGGCGACGTGGTCCATCCAGCTCTTCAGTACCGACGGCACGCCGAAGTTGTACATCGGGGCGGCCACGACCACGAGGTCGGCCGCCTGCAGCTCGGCGATCGCGGCGTCGGACCAGGCGACTCGCGCGCGCTGGTCGGCGTCGCGCTCGGCGGCCGGCGCGGCGAAGGCGCGGAAGGTCGCGCCGTCGAGATGCGGCGGCGGGTCGGCGGCCAGGTCGCGATGGGTCACGGCCAGGTCGGGCGTGGTGCGGCGCAGCTCCTCGACGTACCGTGCGGCGAGCCGCGACGAGTGGCCGTCGGCGCCGTTCAGGCTGGAGGTGATCAGAAGGACGTGGGTCATGGCCAGGCTCCGTTGGGTGCGGGAATCGATGCAACGAGCGCAGGATAGTATTGATTAAATCGATGGAAAAGCGGATAATTCCGCGATAAAAGATCGAAAATATCGATATGAGTACCGAGCCACGGATGGCCCGAGTCACGCTCGAGCAATGGCGCGCGCTGGTCGCGGTGGTCGACGCCGGCAGCTATGCCGCTGCGGCCGACCGTCTGCACAAATCGCAGTCGTCGGTGACCCATGCCGTGCAGCGCATCGCCGACCAGCTCGACGTCACGGTGTTCCGGCGCGAAGGCCGCCGGTCGATGCTGACCGAATCGGGGCAGGTACTGGTCCGCCGGGCGCGACAGCTGCTCGACGAAGCCGGTCGGCTGGAGCGGCTGGCCGGTGCGCTGGCCGCCGGCGAGCCGGCCGAGCTGCGACTGGCCGTGGAGATCATCTACCCGACCTGGCAGCTGCTGGAAATCCTGGCCGAGTTCGGCGAAACGCACCCGGATACGCGGATCGAGCTGCACGAGTCGGTGCTCGGCGGCACCCAGGAGCTGATCGAGCGCGGCGAGGTCGATCTCGCGGTCGGCTCGCGCGTGCCGCCCGGGTTCGTCGGCGAGCGACTGATGGACATGGAGTTCCTGTGCTGCGCTGCACCCACCCACCCGCTGCACCGGCTCGGCCGCGACCTGACCCTCGACGACCTGCGCCGCCATCGCCACCTGCTGGTCCGCGATACCGGCAGCCGCCGCCGAGCCGGGGTCCGCGGCCTCGAAGCCGAGCAGCGCTGGACGGTCAGCCACAAGGCCACGTCGATCCGGGCGGCCTGCATGGGCCTG
>Ga0102940_1000028_pt1 | contig 90366 bp, 122 predicted proteins | sample SalPonR2_C_D1_MG_FD_78215 | JGI IMG/M metagenome (GOLD analysis project Ga0102940, IMG submission 78215) | Salt pond soil microbial communities from South San Francisco under conditions of wetland restoration - Salt Pond MetaG R2_C_D1_MG | ecosystem: Environmental > Aquatic > Marine >... | reverse complement strand
ATATAAACTTATATTATTTAAGTAAGATATTCCCACCAATTGGAATATAATATAGGATAAATAAAGTAACATAGGATTGTAATCACAAGAGGAGGAAGAGGGATGGAGGGGCCCATTTTTATTATTGTTTAATTAAAATCGAACTGAGATCGAACTGAGACAGCTCAATTCAAATTACTAATTATAGCGAGTGAAACAACCACCAAATTCATTAGGTTATATGAATTGATACTCAACTAATATAAATTGATATATATATATATCAACAGACTTATAAGTTAATATATAGACTCAATTTATAGAGTAAATATTGAAATAGTAAAACTCATTAACGTATCAGAAAGCGACTATAGACTCGTTTATAAAGTAGTCAAACCTTTATACCCAGCTAAATGCCCGTCCAGGGGTCTAAAAATAGCAATGTTTTACGAATAAATTATCAATACATTTCCAGATAGAAAAGCCTGAGACAGTACTTAGACAGGAAAAGTTTTATATAAAACGAATGGCTGAAAGTTACTATAGCCGCACATACTTTAAGATGTATTTTCCAGCTACTTTTTAGCCTGATGTAACTAGTAGCGCAGAACTTATAAAATACTTTGTGAATACTTAAAGAATTTGGTGTTTAGTATTTAGGATTTGGTATCTAGTATTTAGTATTTAATGTTTAGTATTTAATGTTTAGTATTTAATGTTTAGTATTTAATATTTGGGATTTACTATGGAATGACTTCTTTTAGTTACTCATAGGGAAGCTTAGGATTACACGTATAGGATTAATGTTGTGATGAGGAGAGGTGAGCAGTAAATATATAATAAAAAGAATAAAAAGTATATCTTACAAACTCAGATAATAATAAAGGTAGTACATAATAAGAAACAAAATGAGTATAGAGATGAAGAGAATAGATGTAAGAGAATAAAGGAATGAGATTATAAAGGAATAGACTTAATAAAAGTTTAAGCCAAAGACAGGATAAAGTTGCTTGTCACTATCATCATTATTATTATCATGAATTTCAACTCTAATTTCAACTTCAATGTAGGCATTGAAATAATTCAATCAATTATATATATATTAACTAGTATTAAAGACAGTAATATTTTCAATAGAAAAATAGATAAACTATATTCTTTAGATGAAGTTCATATAAAAAGTTCGACATTAATAGGCCATATAAATCTATTATCAAGGAAATTATCTAAGAAAGTATTAGATGGTCTTAACAAAAGACATAAGAAAGGATCCGACTCTAAAGTAAGAAGGGAGAGTATAGTCAAAGGTCTAGTTAAAAATCATAGAAATAATAAAGATAAAAGAAATGAGGCAGAGGCAGGAGCAAAAGGGTCTATAGAATTAAACGAGACTAATTCATATAGAAAAGCGAGTCATAGTATAAATGGACAGTATTGGGAGCCACCTTATAAATATAATGAGGATGAACTTAACAACTTTATAGTCAGTAGAAATCCTATCAGTTCAGACTTTGCCAAAGTCGATATAGTAAATATTGGGAAGTTAAGTCCGTCCTTTGAAGTAAATTCAACTTATAGTAATTCAAATTATATATTAAATACCAAATCTTCTTATATCCCGACTATAAGCTCTACGTTTAAAGCCACGTCTAATTCTAAACCTCGTTATGAGAAAGGTGAATTTAGTGAAGATATTAAAGACAAAGTTAATATCAGCTATAAGAAGTCAATAGTTTGTTTATTGATAATTAGAGATATAGATACTGAAAGAGAAGATAAATTAAAGCGGGACATGTTAGCTTTAGGGGCTAAGTTAATAATAGTTGACGACTTTGAAGAGGCCTTAAGAATTGGGAGATTAGAAGATATAGATTTAATTTTATGTTTACTAGGATTATCTTCAGGTCAATGGCAGTATTTCAGGACCTATAAGTATATAAATAAAGATTATGTTTACATAAATAACAATTCGTCTTTAATTGGTAACAATGTTTATAAATTGTTATATAGAGACATAAGAGATCTAGAATTAGCAGTGAGTATACTGGTCAGTAATGTAGCTGTCCGATACAAATCTAATTATGTAGATAAACATGATAAAAATGATAAACATAGAGGATTAGATTATAGAAATTTAGAAGAAGAAAAGGAAAAGCAAGAGCAAGAGCAAGAGAAAGTATTAAATAGTAGTAGTATCAGCCTTTTAGAAAGTCATACATATAATCCGAATGAAAAAGCTTTTTCAAACAATAGAGAATCAGTAAATTCAGATTTATATTTGTTTGGCTTAAAGTCTTATATAAAACACTTAAAGCTATTAAAAGAGACTTGTACTTTTAATGGTGTCCTACCGGCTTATAATATTTACCCTTATATAAATCCTTTAGAGTTACAGGTAAATTTTGCTAAACATAAAGTCAACAATGCTAATCCAAATAGTTCAAATGATATTTGGTTTATTGGAGACATTTGTACAAATACTTATATTTATGAAGAGAGCGATAATAGAATAATTACAAAGACGATTGGCAAGAAATATAAATACAGAAATCTAAGTAATATTAAAGACTTTAGTAGCTCTGATGTTATAGATATAAGAAATGGAGTTTATTGGCCTTTTATATCACAGCATATTAATAATAAAGCTAGTGATGAAAGGTTAGACAAGAGCGAAAAAGATATTAGTTCAATTGATGAATTAATATATGACAATATTAAGAGTTTATTGAGAATAAGTGATGATGCTTTAGTGGTATTGAACTCAGATAAAGAAGTCATATTAATAAACGCAGCAGGCGAGAATTACGTATATAGCAGAAATAATAAATATTACTTTAAAAAGGAATACAAATGCTTATTTGATTTTATTACTGAATCTGACAATAGAGAGTCATATTGCAATCAGATAGAGGAAGGGAGTACAGATAAAGATGAAAAGGATATAAAAATTGTTGAGACGCCTTATGATATACCTAGTAAAGTTAATGAAGAAGAATTATCAGAAGATAATCTGATAAATATAATTACTTTATATACAAGAAGACAGGAAAATATTGATATATCTAATCATATTAGATGTAACGATAAAGAGTTCAAAGGGTATGCAGTTATCTTTAACAGTAGTTCATCTTTCATAGAAAGGTACAGAATAAATAGTTTAACATCCTTACCTAATTGGACCTGGCTAGAGAGAGACATGTGTAATCTGTTTGGTAATAAAGTTAGTTTATTACTTTTAAGTATAAAAAGATTTAAGTTATATAGCGACAATTATGGCAGATCTATTGGCGATAAACTGATTAAAGAACTAGCTGGTAGATTAAAATTAATATGCAATTTTAATAAAGATAGAATCAAGTTATTACATATAGAGTCTAATGAATTCGCTTTTATATTACTAGATCATGAAGATCAAGAGATCCAAAATATAATCGACAAAATATTAGCTATAACTGAAGTCCCCTTTCTAATAAAAGTTAATGACAGCAGATATCAGGTCTATTTAGAATGTAATATAGGTACTAGCCATTTAGATACCCAATATTGTGTAAAGAAAGATGATAACACTAAAAATGGTCCAGAGCAATGTTTTAAAGAATATATTAAATTTAGTGAAAAGTTATTATCAGAAGCAAGTTTAGCCTTAAATGAATCGAAGAAAGAGAACTTGCAAGTAGTTAATTATACCCAACGTATATCAGATAAATTAAATATTCTTCTAACTGAAGAAGCCCGTATTAACAATATAGTTAAAAGTGATGATGAGCAGATAGAAGTATTATTTCAACCTATTGTAGACGTTTCTACTAGACAGATGATTTATGTGGAGGCGTTAATGAGATATACAATACTAGATGAAGAGAATAACAAATCATTAAGATTATCAGAAGAATTCATTCAAGTAGGAGAACAGACAGGAATGATAATATATTTAGATTTAGAAGTAATGAAGAAAGCTTTTAAATTAATAGGTAATCTTAATAAGAAAAGGATGGAAAAAGGCTATAAACCCATAGGATTGAATATTAATGTAAGTGGGAACCATTTTCTCACTAATTCTAATGCGAGACAATTAACGGATAATATAACAAGGTATTGGAATAAAGAGTTAATTCCTAATTTAGGGATTGAGGTTACAGAAAGTATTGCGATTGATAATCTTTCCCATTGTAAACTATTTTTAACTGCTTTAAGAGATATGGGATTGAAAATCTATTTAGATGATTTTGGTATGAAATATTCATCACTATGTTATGTAAGTCAATTACCTATAGATGTATTAAAGATTGATAGGAAATTTATAAAAGAATTTGATTTAGATAAAAAGAGTATTAGATTTATTAAAGCTATTATTGGATTAGCACATACTTTGTATTTAGATGTAGTAGCTGAAGGAGTAGATAGTACAAGTCAACTAGATTTATTACAGGAATTAGGGTGTAATGATATACAAGGATATATTTTCTCTAAACCTATTGCTATACCTAAAGAATGGGAGGATGAAGATAAAATAGAATTTGATATAGCTAAAAGGAGTTGAAAGATTTAGTTTAATTAGCTAATTCTCCTTATCCATCCTATTATCTAAATCATCTAGTAACACTAAATTGTTATTGAAGAGATTAAAGATTAAGGTTACTTTAATCAAGTATTTAAAGATTAAAACGTTAATGAAAAGGTGTGAGGAGTATGTCAATCTAATGAATTTCACTAATAAAAATAAAAGGATTCAGTCGGATAAAAAGGAAATGGTTTTATGCTAGATAAGAAGAATTTAAACATGGACGTAGAAGAGTTCGTGCGTCAAGCGTATTTCTGCCAGAAGGTTTATGAAATACCTTCTGATGAGGAAGTTTACAATTACTTTATAAATTTAGATGACTTAAGCTTTCTAAGTAATGTAGTAATACAATTCGTAGAAGAAGAGGCTAAGTCATTTCTTAATTTATTATTAGCTTTAATAAAAGCTAAAGAGAATAAACAAGATAAAGCTGACAGAGCTAGTAATAGTGATGATTATTCTTGTTTACGGGAATTACATCCCTCTAGTATTTCAGTTGTTAACGGTTGCCTATCCATATTTGGGATAGGAAAGGAAGGAGTTCATTGCGTTAATAAAAGTGGATTTATTAATGTTATAAGAGAGTACGAAGGTATTCGAGCTTGTGTTCCTAAAAAGAATGACAGGTGTATCTCATTAGAATAATTCTTTCTTTATTTAAATCCTTTCAATAAATTAGTTTTATATCATTAGATAACAAGCTAGGATTAGGATAAAGAAAAGAATCAAGAGAGTGAGTAATAATGAAATAGTCTATAATAACTTCTATCAAACAGTTTTATTTAATCTTAATAATTGTATGAATTAAAGATTTATAATTGAACTTTAATAAAGTGATTAATCTATCTAGATATGATTCATATAAACGAAACATTTAATATAAGTTTAAATAGTAAGTTAAAGATTAAGCCAAAAGAAGTTGTAATAGAAGTTATTAAGGCATTTTCATTTTGTAATAGATTTTAGTTCTATCAAGTAAAGTAAAAAAGATTTATAAATAAAAACAATGATTGAAATTGATATGGTTTATACAACTACACCTGAAGTAGAAGCATTAAACAGACTCTATAGTAAAAGTCCTGATAAGGAAGAAGAGATTTCCAAAGTAAAGGTATTTAATAATATAAACTTAACAGACCTTGATTTTAGCCATATAATATCCGAATGTACATCTATAGGTCTTTCAAATGCTATCGAAAAAGTAAAAGTAATAAGAGAGAAAGGGCATGCTATAGTCTATGAAGGAAATTATAGGAATGCATTAACTATTAAAAATTGTTTGTTGGCTAGAAAGGTAAAAGCTGAATTAGTTTAATCGTTAACGTTTCAGTTTAATTAGACATGTTTACTCTCCATTACATAACTTTATGTGTTCTAGTCTAAGCTTTGTATAGTTCCTTTCTACTATTTGTATGTGAATCATCTATTATTACGTATCAGCTTGATTTAACTTATATAACCGTATTTAACAGCTAGGAGCTAAATCATGACCATTCAATCAATTATCGATTATATCAATGAATTAAGTTGGTTAGTAATGCTAGAGATTGAGTTTTTAGAATCTGATAATGATTAACTAAGTACAAAAGAATTAAACCATTTTTCTTACTTAAAGAATAAGAGGAAAAATGGTTTAATAATTAATATAGGAAAAAGCTAAAGACAGGATAGTAGGGGAGTAAGTTATGTTTAAATTACCGTCTAATGTATTAAAGTATTTACTATCAGACAAGACAAGAGAGTTTCTAAGAAATAATAATGTTTACTTTACTAAGAATTTACTATGGCATGCTTATCAAGAGCCGGTAGATTCACAATATCTTTTAAATCCAATGGTTGTTGATTATCCTCAACAGGATGTAAAGGACATAAAGAATGAGCCAGAGTTTTATATAGAATGTTTTGGTGAATTTTATTCTTTTTATAAGAGGTATAAAGTTGATTCCTTAGAAGAAGGTATTTTAATAGCCCAGGATTTAAATAAAGTTTTGGATGTCATTATTACCAATTCGATTAATATTTTTAATTGTGAAATTAACTACGAGAATAAAAATCGAATAATTAATAGATTAAGTCAAAGAGATAATCTAGGTAGACAAGAGGGAAAGGAACTAGTAAATGCTTTATTGTCAAAAGCTAATGTAACTTCTAATTCAATGAAACAAGAATTAGAGTTTCATTCATATATAGGAATAGAAGAATTAGAAGGGAAAGGTCATATTAGTAACCAACCTCTATGTCCTTATCCTTTTGAAGTTAATGAGCAGCTTCAGTTAAAGATAGGCCATCCCACTACAGTATATAGAATCGAAGAATGGGTTATATCTAGATCTAACGATAATTACTATATACCTTTAGGCTATCCTCTTATAGAAGGAGTTGCTTATGATGGAACGAACCTTATTCTAATATCTAATGAAGATATTAATTATGAAGGGGAAAGATTATTGACTACAAAGGATAAATATGAAGCTGAGACCATTAGTAAATTGTTAAACGAAGCCTTCAAAAAGGGTAGGGACGCTTATAGAGCTAAGTTGTTGACTATATTGAATAAGACAGTTTAGATAAATAAGCTTAACTTCAATGGGAGTCTTTATAAGCTAAGACAGTCTCTTTATATTAGATAAATCTAATAATAATTTTTATTTAGGTATATTTATTGTGAAGAGACTTTCTTATCAAATATAAGATGAAATGAATAAGGAAGGAAAGGAAAAGAAAGGGTCATTATTATTGATTATATGGAGGAATTAAATGCCTTATTCTAATGGAGAGAAACTTCTGGTTAGATTTACTAATAAAAATGAATGGACATTAATTTTCAATAATAAAGAAGAAATTGCTTATTGGTTAAAGAATAACATTATTATATCTTTACAAATATTTGATATAGATGTAGAGTGAGATACGTGCACATTATATGTTTCACCTACTTGTGCCAATAAATTCTTTAACGTATATCTAAGAGATATTGATGAATACGATATCCTTGTAAGTTTAAAGGTAAAATCTTTAAGAATTCGCGAAGATAATCAGGAAGGTATTGCTTTATTAGAAGTCAGTTCTGAGCCAATGGATTCCAATGAAATTGAGATGCCCATTTATCACTATCAATTAAATAGTTAAAAGGGAAAAGGGCTCATACACACACATGTGTTAACTTACGGTTAGAGGATTTATATTATTTATGGAAACCCAGTATTGTTTAATAAATTCCGGCTTTGAATTTAGATTAAAAATTAAGTTCTATCAATGTCTAGAAGTATATAGTTGGAATATTGAAATATACCAAATAGAAGAAGTTGATGGATTAAAAGTTGAAGAAGACTTTCCTATTACATTAAGTTATAGAGATGATGTATTCACAGATTGCTGGGATAATGTAATAACAGACAATTTATTCTTAGAAGGTTATGGATTAACCAAGGAGTCATTAATTACATTATGTACTCTAGTAGGGACTTTTAAGACTCCGAATTATAAAAGATTCAATCCTTATTGTGAATTTACACAGGAGGGAGAGAATAAATGTTCTTTAAAAGTAATTACAGATAGATACAATCCTGAAGCAGTAATACTAAAATTAGATGAACTTAATATCAAATACAAGTCACCGGTGAAAGAAGCTTGGATAAGTCTACGAGAGGAGGTTTATGCTTATGGTATAAGAATAGAACCTTCAATTAGCAATTATAAGACTTGTAGTGAATTATGGCCTAATGCTAATTGGCCTGACACATTCAAAGTTCCTAAACCCAATGAGGAATCATTTTTAATACAAGATAAGATCTTGTGGAGAATGATAGTTCGTCCTCTACTTAATATCACTTCAACTCCTGCTTATTTGTATAGAGAACATTTATCTCTATTAAGAGAAGCTCAAACATTTATTAAACATGGAGAATTTGATAGGATAGCTTATCAACAAGGTAATACTATTGTAAGTAGTTACAATGGTAAAGACTTATTGCCTTCTCTAACAAGAACAATCTCAAAGATTGAGAGGTTAGGACAGTGCACCATTATTGACTAGGTATTTAATACGAAGTTTATAATGATCATAAAAAGACAAGGTATTATAGTTTATTCTATTTTGCCTTGTCTTCCTTTATTTTGTATTGGGTAAATATAAAAAGAGTACAAAAAGTATAAGAGCAGAGTATTAGGATAATTAACTAGTTAACAATAGGTTAAAGGTAAAATGTTTAAGTTAGTCAAAAATCAGTTAAGTAGAAACTTTATAAACCTTGCGGAGAATAATTTCGTATTTCTAACCGATGTTAATAAAGGAGAGATATGGGATTGTTATATACAAAGCTTTCCTAAAGAAGAACAAAAGATAAATAACTGTAACGCATGTAAATCCTTTTTACATAATTATGGAAATCTTGTATTTATTAAAGAGGATTATACTTTACAGTCCATATGGGATATGGAATTAGAAGGTGTAGAGGATTATTATAAAGAAGTATTTAAAGAATTGGATAAGCTTGTGACCAGTAAAAAGGTCAATAGTTTATTTTTGACCAATCGTATTGCTTTAGGTACTAGTCAGAACTACAGTATGGATCGAACATTATGGCATCATCTGTTTATTCAAATGGCTACTTCTTCTAAGAGCTATATTTTTAATGATAGCCACCTATCGTTATCAAGAAAAATGGGTGAGGCTATTACTTCTAAATCTGTATTAAGAAGGTCATTAGAATCTATATCTGATGAGGCTGTGGAGCAAACTTTAGATTTAATTGAATCTAACAATTTATATAGAGGAAATGAGTTTAAGAAATTAGTAAATACTTTTTATTCTTTAAAGAATAAGCATAAAGAATGTCCAGATGAATTAAGACATAACTTCTATTGGAAGAACTCAACTTTAAGTCCATTTTTATCCCGTATACGTAATACTGCTATTGGGACATTATTAATAAACTTGAGTTCAGATATGGATCTTGAAAAAGCTGTCAAGGCTTTTGAAACAGTAATGGCCCCTTCTAACTATAAGAGACCTAATCCAATTGTTACTACGACTACTTTAAATAAAGCTAAAGATACTATAGAAAAGTTAGGATTAACATCAGCTTTAGATCGTCGTTATGCAATTATGGATGATCTAGAATTAGACAATATTATCTTTACTGATAGAAGTTATTTAGAGCAGGGAGATATATTCGATTCTCTAAGCAAGGATATTATTGAAAATCCTCTTAGTTTTAATAAAGCTGAGAATATTCAAATTGAAGATTTCATTACAAATATGTTACCTAAAGCTATGTCTTTAGAAGTACTATTACAAGAATCTCATATTAATAATTTTGTGTCATTAATTACTGCTGAGGATTGTAAAGCTCCTGGTTTATTTAAATGGGACAACAACTTCTCATGGTGTTACAGAGGATCGACAGCTGACTCTATAAAAGAAAGGGTTAAAAGGGCTGGAGGTAAAGTAGAAGGATTATTAAGAGCTTCTTTAAGTTGGCATAATTATGACGATTTAGACATTAGCATAATTGAACCTAACGGCCAGTTGATTTACTACGCAAATCGTAGGTCAATTATAACTAAAGGGTCCTTAGATGTTGATATGAATGTGAGAGCTAATACAAGATCTGCTGTAGAGAATATTATCTACCCTTATAATGCTAATTTACTAGAAGGTTCTTATTTAATAAGAGTTACTAACTTTAAACCTAGAGAAACAATAGATATAGGTTTTACTGTAGAAATAGAATTTGATGGTAAAACACATACTTTTCACCATGATAAACGAATTAACGAAGGTCAAGAAGTTGAAGTAGCTCTAGTAAATTATAGTAAGAAATCTGGATTTTCCATCCAAGAGAAGATAGATTTAAATCTTAAGTCTTCTAAATTAAATTCTAAAAAGATATGGGGTTTAGGTACTAATAGATTTCATAAGGTAAATAATTTGTTACTATCTCCCAATTATTGGAGTAATAAAATAGGAAATAAACACTTCTTCTTTTTCTTAAATGAATGTGTTAGAGATCAAGAGGAATCTAATGTAAAACCTTTCTTCAATGAATTCTTAAAAGAGGAATTATTAACTGACCATAAGAGAATCTTTGAAGCTATTAGTAATAAGTTAAAAGTAAAAGAACCTAAAGGAATTCCATTACATGGGTTAGGATTCTCATCTACTCTACAAAATAGCTTTATTTGTAAAGTCTCTAAAGACAATAAAGCTAAAGTCTTTAAAGTCGTTATTGATTAATTTCATTTCAATTAATAGCCTTTAATAGTTTTAGGTTTATCAATTGTTTGTGTCAAATTCATAAAAGTAACAATGGATACTAATATATTCGAACAAGCATCAAGAGAACGAATTCGGTTCCGTACTGATAAAGGTATTGTCAGTACTGAAGACTTATGGACTTTAAGTCTTCAAAGTTTAAACGATATAGCTAAAGCTATAAATCATGAGTTAAAGGGCTTACAAGAAGAAAGTTTTATTCCTACCGAATCTACTAAACCAAGTGACCCTCTTCGCTTACAACTTAATATTGTTGTTCATATCATTAATTACAAGGTAGAGGAACAAAGACGCAGGGATAAACGAAGAGAGGTTAAGGCTCTAAGAATGAAACTGCTAGCTGTTATTGCTGATAAAGAAGAGGAGGCACTTCATAGTAAATCTTTGGAGCAATTAAAAGCGGATTTACAGGCATTGGAACCATAACTAGCTAAAGACGAAATAGATTTATGAATATATTCAGTAGTCTAACTATGGAAGTCTAACTATGAAAGTATATTTATAAATCTATATTCTCAATTAATAAATAGAATATTAATAAACTAATAGATTGATGTATAACTTAACTATTAACTATAGGCTGTCCTCCGCCTGCACAGGAAGCGGCTCGAATTTACTCTTTCTTGCTTTTAAGATAGTAGTCCTGATATGAATCACTTACTTCGCATAAGTATAAACTAATTACGTTTAGGCATTACTAAAGATTTTAAGATGAACATTAAAGTTAAGAAACATTTACACTTCGAGTCTTATATAAGCCAAATACTAACTGAAGATAGGCCTTTAATTTTAACTGGTATTGGTGCCAGGAAGTGCCCAGCCGATATAACTAATTTAATCACACTAATTTCTTATAAATTAGGAAATAGATTCAAGTTAATTCTCAGGTCAGGAAATGCTATAGGTTCTGACAAGATATTTGAGGATACGTTAAAGAATACCAAATCGGGATTAGAGATTTACACTGCGTATCACTACAAAGTAAGGAATCCAAAAGTGAATAAAGACGAAAAACCTGGAGGTTTATGGAGAGAATTTGATAATAAATTATCGGATGAGAAGGACGAAAGAGAAGAATATAAGAGTATAAGTAAAAGGTATTTAAAGGTTACTTGGAGTTTAGCTACAGATATAGCTAGAAAGCATCATCCAATCTTTGATAGATTAAATATAAAGACTAAAAGATTGTTAATAAGGAATACATTTCAAATTTTAGGTTTAGATTTACAATCTAAATCTGATTTAGTGCTTTGCTACACCAAAGACGGAGTAGAACATGGAGACCTTACGACTAGAGAGACCGGAGGTACTGGTACGGCTATAAGAATAGCTACTTCTTATTCAGTACCTATATTCAACTTAGGCAATGAAAGGAGAAATAAAGAGTTGATGAAATTTGTAGAAGAATCTTAGGATATTAAGTACAACTGAGATTTTTATAAACCCCAGTGGTTACGTTTAGTAATATAGTTTAGTTACTAAACTTGTTTGTAAACAAATAGTCAGAGTTGATTTATTTTAGTAAGATGATAGAACATTCTTCAGAAGAATATAGTTTGGTTTGTTATGTCGGTGATTCAGGAAAAGAGAATTATTATATATGGGACAATAGAGACGGTACCGTATTCGAGTTGACTAGAACTGAAGTTGACCTTTTTGAGTCTTTATATGATCAATACCCTCAGTACTGCCAAACAGATCATGATTGGTATATATCTATGATCTTTGAAACTGCTTCTAAGCGTCATATTTTACAATCAGAAAGAGCTTATAAAGAAGCATGTAAAAATGAAGGTCAAGAAGAAGCAGATAAGCATGTATTTCACATCATTAAAGATTATATCTTACATTTTTTCAACAATGCATTTAACTAATTAGTTTAGTAAGAACCTTAACAATATACTAAGCGACCAAGTTAAATAAGAAGATCAATAGTATATCCCATAAAGATTCAGATTGAGACTAAAGATTTATTTAAGTGTAAATAGTAGAAGTGTATGAAAGAGATTATCTATAGGAATAGAACTAGATTGAAATTGTTAGCATCTTTGTTATTAGTATTGACTAGTTTTATTGGTTTGGTACTACTGACATTAAATGTATTTTATTTTGAAGATAGAGCAGTTTTACTTATTGCAATAATAGCTTTAGAATGGATTTCACTTTTATTGTCATCAAGTATTTTCTTAAATCTCAAGAGTCATATAGATCAAGCTATATACGATTTAAATAGATTTGATTTATTTGTGAGAGCACCTAATATTTGGTTAGGTATGTATATATTAGATAATGAAGAAGTGTTAATCCCTTTGTTTTGTAGAAGAAGCAGAAGATTAGCTAGATTACTTGATTCTAATGATTGCAAGAGGATTATCCATAATGCGTACAATAATAGATTTTAATAATAGAAGAAGACAACTGTATGAGCATAAACACTATGAATCCCAATGATATCAAAGGCTTTCAAAACCTTCAGGACTTCCAAGACTTCCAGGACTTTGAAAGTCTTTGTAAAGACATGATACATCTTGATGATTCCATATTTAAAAGTGCCCAGATTCTATACTTGTTTTATCGTGAAGCCCAGTTAGCTTATTCTTTAATTAAAGAATCAGAGAATATGAGTAGCCTTTATGAGTGGAGAGATTTTATACTACTTCATGATTACTATCCTGCCATAGCCATATTTAAAGAGGATTTAGGATTGGATACATGCAAAGTTATAGATATTTATGGAGATAAAATTAATGCTTTAGAGGACTTGTTAGATTATGAGATTTCTAGAAGACAAGCATTATTAAATCATAATACAATTGATGATAGTCTATTTTCTTTAATAGTAAATGGAGCTTGGAGTTCGGTAGTTATTCAGAAAGTGATTATGTCTGAAGACCAAAGTTGGAAGGAGGATTTGTCTTTATATGATTATTTGATTATCCTTGATAATTACTCTGAATAGATGACCGATTTTATTGTTTAACTAAATTCATCTTTTTCCTTTCCATTCATTAGATCTACATAAACCTTAACCTTTGGAATTTTAGACTCCTAGACTTTTAGATTAAAATTAAATAATAAAATAAAAAGGGATTTGTATATAAATGTTATGGGAATAACTTTATAACAAATGAACATTTTATTAACAGTAAATATTTAACACTATTTAAGTAACAATAATAATATTAATATAAAGAGTAATTAATTATTTTGGACATAAATCAATTAATAAAAAAGTACGGGGGTATTACTGCTTTATCAATACCTTATATCAAGATACCTAGTAATTTATATTATGAGATGGATTTTAGAGCTAATAGTGACGAGGAGGGAGAAGCTGGTGAAAAGGAATATATTAATAGTGATTATATAGAGCTGGAAGCAGGATTATATCAAGGTGAGAGCTTAGAGAGAATTAAGGATACATTTATAAATTATGTAAATCATTCTGAATCGTATCATCCTTTTGTATTGTGGACTGATCAATATGTAATAAGTTCAGAAGAGTTTCACAATAACATTCGTCTTTATCAGATAAATAAAAGGAATCCCTCTTCTGTCTATTAATTGATTATAAATTATGAATCATAAAGAATAAAACTAAATATGGGTATAATAGCTATTGTCTCTGATTTAGCATTATGTATTTTAATTCTATTTATAATAGCTACCTCTGCTAATTATAGTTACTTTGACCTAGATAGGAAAGAGGATATGGATAAAAAGTAATAGATAAAAGTTAATTGAATATATTTTTAATTGTAATCATCTAATAATAAATTTTAGTAAGGTAACAAAGGAAAAGGTTAGAGAAAGAATATGCAACCTAAATTGATAGAATATTTGCTTAGACTAGATAAGATAGTAAATTTAGAAGGGGGTACGCTTTATATAAATTACACAAAGCTTGAAGAGTTTAGAGATAAAGGTGAAGATTATTCACAATATATCTCAGATTATTTGTATAACAGGATAATCTTTTCTGATAAGTCTATACATAGAATATATAAGCCTACTTTTATTGTTGAAGGAAAACAGACAAAGATTATTGACTTTGACTTTATTAAAGAGATTAATGAGTCTCTAGGTAATTTATTAATTTCACTTAGTAAAAAACTACGAGATAATAATTTATCAACTTTAGTGTACTCTTTAGTGTACTATGGAAACCTTACTAAAAACAGCTGTGGGTCTTCCTTTTTATTAGTTGATATAGAAGATGTATGTTTATTAGAACTATACAAGTACATAGAGTTTAGTGATGAAAGAACAATACATTATATTTATGTTTACAAGAGTTGTATTAATATTGATATATTAAATTACAGCTTTCAAGGTGCTCTACATTCAAATAAAAGAGCTTACGTTCCTTTTTCTGGTATTGACTTTATTCTATGTAATCTTGTTGATGTAGAGATTAAGTCAAGTTCTAATTTTATACATAAAGGTGAAGGTGAAGATAGAGAAAGTAATAAGAATGAAATAAGCCGATTTAACTTTAATTTTGTTAAGTGTAATATAGTCCATTCTAACTTTATACTAAATCGTGTTTATCCTTGTATTAATATAAATGCAAAGTTTTCACTAGTTAATATAGTCAGTCCTAGGATAAAAATTGTGGAAAGAAATTGTAGTTCCTCTGAATGCGGGACTTCTGAGGACGGTTTTTTTATTAATAGTCTTTCTACTATTGAAGAGAACATATCATTAGACAAAGACCCTGTTATTAAACTTTCTTCAAAGTCTAGAGTTTACATATCGGATGCACGAGAATATTCATCTGGGAGATTATGTAATCTTGATGTAAGAGTTGATACTGATATTGAAGGAAGTATTAGTATAAAAGATTGTAGAATAAAGAACTTAAAGGTTTATAATGATATTCGTAGTATATCATTAATAGGTTGTACAATTCACCCATTTTTACTAGATTCGCTTAGAGAAGATAAAAATAAAGGTTCCCTAAAATGCAGAAAATTATATCTTAGTTATATTTCAGTTAGTGAAGGAGGAGATATAGACAAATTAAATTCATTTATTAATTATTTCTCTAGAATTTACTATTTATCTATAGAGAATAATAGTTACTCATTTATTCCTTTATTAGACGAAGATACTAAGGTACAGTCCATAGATATAGACAATAAGAACTTGTCTAAATACAGGCTTACAAAAGAAATAGTTGAAAGTTATATCCAGGCGGGATGTACACAAATAACTTTACACACTAACTGGAAAGATACTACTGATTTTACATCTTTAATTCCTTTTATATTGGATGGTAACTTAGTAGTGTTTAATCCTAGTATAGATAATGTTGATGAGGAGGATTCATTATTAACAAGTTTTGAAGTGAGTTTGTACTCTTTTTATGAAGATATTGAGGAAGAAAATAAGAGACTTTTAAATAACTTATTAGGGTTTTTACTTTCTGGTTTCGATAAAGATAGTGATGAATCTAATATTCTCTGTTCTGATACATTAAAAGTTCTAGAAGAATTAACATGGGAAAGTAGGGAGTTTTTTGTATCTAAATGTATAAGAAAGTTGGGTATAGAGAAGTTTACCTTTTTCTTTATGGAGAATAACTTAGTGTTATTACAAGACCCTTTTGAAGAATTTAATAAAGTTAAAATTGGAGATCGGTATTTACAAGGACTTTATATATTCAATTGTTCTGATTTACTAGATACACTTAGAATCTCGTTCTTATTAGTCCAATGTCCTTCTACTTTAAAAGTACATATCTTAGTGGTACCTGGGCACTTTAGGAATGCTGCAATAGCTATGTCATGGGTAAATAGAAATGAACATAAGATGGTGAGTGAGTCATAATTATAAGATCTTTTAAAATTAGAGTTTCATTATTTCAACTATTAGGTTTCAATTCTATCAATGTAAATAGTTAGCTTAAATAGGTTTTTTAAAAAACAGGATTAATTTAATTATGACTACTAAATATGATGATGTTATAGGACTAGATTTGATATCAGAAGAGCAACTAGAAGGTCTAGGACATATAAAGTATTTTGGAGAAGACATAGACGAGGGCTGCCCGGCGTATAAAGTTCATAACTTTGAGCTTTGTGAATCAACTGACTCAGACTTTACAAGTGTATATAGTTTTACTTTTGTTTATAGAGATAAAACTTATACTGATCAAGGTTATGTAATTAACATATATGTAACTAAAGATAATAAGCTTAAATTAGACGAATTGTGTCCAGGTATTAACGACAAACAGCTAAAAGAGTGTTTGGATTTAGTTAGACAGGATTTAGAGAAAAGGGAGTAAAGAAAGTGCAGTTTCAAATAGATACTAGTTAACAGGAGGAAGATGTTAATTATAAGTGGACAGCTAAAAGTAATGAGAGAGACTTTGTACTTGCGTAACCTTAATCCTAATATAAAAATCAAATTAGGCAATTTATGGACTCAAGAAAGTCTTAGAGAGGATATATATTGTTTAACTAGGAGTTTTACTAATTTAATATTTAATCGTAATGAAATAGATGATACGTTGAGGGCTAGATTTCATTCCTTCATCAGTAATGTTAAAGAGTTATGTCTAAACTATTATAGACATTTGAAATTAGTAGGATTTACTAGATTACCATTTGATGTTTTAGAAGGATGTGAAGGTCCTCTTCATTGGACTTATTTAGATAACTACTTGAATAATGAAGTCGTTACCCTGTTTGAAGGTTTTCTTGTAGGTCTATCAAATACAGACGAAGATATAGCGAAGATATGTGATTGGCTAAATAAGATTTTAGAATATTATAGTGAGTATCAATTAGAAGGCTATTTACATATAGAGGACGGTCATATAGACAGAGAAATATTTATTGTAGATAGTACCTTTGAGGTATTTTATTAACTATATTCACATATTGCATTGTAGCGTAGGAAAAATTAGTTAATGTATAAGGAATTAGAAATAAATTATGGAATCATTAAATTTAGGTTATTATTTACAAGCCATACAGAATTTAATTCAAAGAGGATCAATAACTGAAGCTGAGGAAGTTCTTAGTTACCTAATAAGTTTAAATAAACAATCCCAACCTTCTATTGGAGAAATAGATAAGGTAGCAAGGATTGTTTATGAGGTAATGAAAGAATAATAAAACTATTAATTATAAAAGTGATTATCCAGTACAAATGTCTTCATACAAAGGACATATTAATTCTGATAATCACTTTTATCAAAAGTATAACCATCTAATTAGCTTTATGTCGACAAAACTATATGAATAATAAATATGATAGAGGTTCAAAAGGTTTAGGTGACTATTATGAAAATAGAGATTCTACTGAAGAATCTGGATTCACATTTATCTTTGTAATTCTATTTAGCACTCTAGGATTTCTACTACTTATAATATTTGATACAATTCGTCCTTTCAAAAACTGAACAACAAGTATTTGAAACATATCTTTTAAATCTTCTTGATGATTCCATATAATAAAGCCCTTTCATAATTAATATTTATTCTTTATGAATAAGTTAAATTAGTCTTAATAAATATAATATTTATTGCTATTATTGTTGATTTTTATTATCTACCATTTATCCCAAATTAGAGTAGACATGGATTTTACTAATATATATTTACATAACACTTTTACTAATAAGAAAGAAGCTTTCGTACCTATTAATAATGATGTTATTAATATGTATTGCTGTGGGGTGACTGTATATGATGATTGTCATTTAGGACATGCTAGAACTTGTTTAATATGGGACGTTGTAAGGTGTTATTTAGAATGGAAAGGCTATAAGGTTAATTATGTACAAAACTTTACTGATATTGACGATAAGATAATTAGGAAAGCTTTAGATGAAAAGGTAAGTATTCAGGAAATATCAGATAGATATATAAACAGTTTCTTTGAAGACATGGATGCTTTAGGTATCCGAAGAGCTAATCTATATCCTAGAGCCACTCAGTCTATTGATAGAATAAAGACCATAATTGATTATTTGCTTGATAATAATTTAGCTTATGAAGTAGAAGGAGATATATATTTCTCAGTAGACAAATATGATAAATATGGATTACTTTCTAATAGGAAATTAGAAGATTTATTAATTGGTGAGAGTAATAGACTTACAGAATATGAGCTTATCAATAAAAGAAATCCGTTAGACTTTGTTTTATGGAAAGGTAATGAAACCAATTCTACCTCTTCCTTCATTTTTGAATGGGGTAATGGTAGACCTGGTTGGCATATTGAATGCTCAGCTATTATCAATAAATTTATAGGAGATACCGTCGATATTCATGTAGGAGGTAATGACTTAATATTTCCTCATCATGAGAATGAGATTGCACAGTCAACAAGTTATACATCATTACCATTGGCTAATTATTGGTTACATAATGGAATGGTGAAGATTGATGGCAGAAAGATGTCTAAGTCTATTGGTAATTTCTTACCAATAAAAGCTTATTTAAATCAATATCATCCTATGTCTATAAGACTTCTTACTCTTCAAACTCATTATAGTAAACCTTTAAACTACTCTGATGAAGCTCTAAAGAACTGTTCTGCCACTTGGGAATATTTGAGTAAGGCTTTAAGTTATGCAAATAACATTGCTTTAGTAAAGAATAAGACTATTCCTAAACTTAGAGAAATAGAGGAAGTATTGGACTATGACAAAGATTCTTTAAATGCATTTGAGAATGCAATGAATGATAATTTTAATACTCCACAAGCCTTAGCAATAATACTTAATCTGAGCAAGAAGATTAATAAGCATTTAAATCAAAGTATTCATGGAGTTATTGAAGATAGCTTATCAGAAGAGATTCTATTAAAGCTTTCTAATACTTTACTTCATATAACTAAGCCTTTAGGATTAACACTTTCTAATAAAGAATTGGATATTAGCAATTTGGAGACGCCTAATATATCTGATACAGAAATAGATAAATTAATTAGTAAGAGAGATGAGGCTAGAGCTAATACTAATTACTCTGAAGCCGATAAAATAAGGGACTTGTTATATTCTCAAGGTATTAGATTAGTAGATACGGATAAAGGAACTAAATGGTTTTGCTATTAACTATACTTTTACAAAGACAATTAGTTATTTTATTATGAATCTTTAATATGAAATTGTATATAGGAGGTAGTCTCACTGATTTTAAATATATAAGAAACCTAGCTATTGAATTAAAGAAAGGTGTTCATAGCATAGATTATGAGTGGTGGGAATTTGTTGATTATTTTACTGAAGAAGATGTTAAGAGTTCATTAGCCCTATCTACTTATAAAGCTATCTGTGATTGTGAAGCATATATATTAGTTCCTTCTAGATCTTATAAAGCTATGGATTATCAATTTGAATTAGGGGTAGTTTATAGATTAGGAAGAAAGGTTTATCTTTTACAAGACAAGGAGGGATGGAAAGATTCTATTTTTCATTATCTACCTAATATCAAAGTCCTAACTAGAGAAGAATTAAAAAAAGAGCTTTGTCAAATATAAAAATATTACAAGAATTAGAATGGAAAGCATACCACACTTCTTTTTAGAAAAAGGAGGGGAAAAGTATTTGTTTATTATGGAATATGATTGCCATATAAATAACTTATTACCTCCTGTGCTAGATTTTTTATCTAAGAGTCTACCTAAAGATGATATGTACTATTCAGACTATTATCCTTCTGTAGCCCGTTATCTTATTGAATCCTTGGATACTGTAATAGGGAAACAGTGTAAAGAAGTATTATCAGAACCTTTGGCCGTTGAGTCTTTAACAGCTATTACTCAGATTGTTTTTATAAGATATAATTTGTACGAAGTATATAAGTGCTCTTTATACGTTCCAGATGAATATAGAGGATTAATATAGATTTACTTATAAGGCATATCTATTTATTTTAGAAGATTAGATTAGGTTAGGTTAGGTCAAGTTAGGATAAGTAAGAGATAAATAATATGGTAAGGCTTAACATTGATAGAAAAAAGATTGATATTAGGAATAATAAACCTCAAAGAGTAAGTGGCTTTTTGCCGCAAGATATGGTATTAATTACCGATTGTATTTATCATTATTCAGTAAATAAATTAATCACAGAAGACCATCCATATTACTCGGTTTTATATGCAGATTTTATTGATGATTTTAATACTAAACGTACTGTCTTTATTACTAAGTTTTCATGGAATAGACTTAAATTAAAAAGTTATTGTCTGGGATTAGATAGAAAGCAATTATTTTACTCAGATGATCTTTCTGATTTAATAAATAAAATAGAAATTTCTTGTAGTGTGCCTTTTATATTTGGATGATTAGTGATGGACAAATATTAGTCATATAAAAAGGAGTTAACGACTAGTTCAACAATTAAGAGGATTTAAGAAAAGATGAAGCCTAAAAGTAAAGAAATTAGAGAAGGTAACTTTACTTACACACAACTACTAGAATGGTTTTACTATAGTACTATTAAGTATGGTAGTCCTATAACTTCAGGATGGTTTAGGTTTATCCTACATTTTGCTGAGAAAGGTTGGGGAGTTCATATAAGAACTTCAAGTAAAAACAGTAAATATATTACCATTAGTCATAATGGTTTAAGCAAGTGTGTCAGAGTATCTGATCATTATCCTAATCATCATATGGTAGATTTAAAGGAATGTGATTATTGGATAGGTCCGATTAAAGGATTACCTCCTTTGACTTATAGAGAAGTAATAGCTGATATTGAAAAAGAGTTAAGTTCAATTCCTAAGGCTAAAGTATTACATGAATATATCTCTGAGCTCGATACTACTTTTTTATTAAGAGAATTAGGCCAACGAAGTATTGATGAACTAGATACATTTATAAATTATTTATGTAAAGTCATAAGAAGATTGTTTAGTTCATTAGTAAATAGAAGAGTCTCTAAGTCAAGAAAAGTTAATATAGAGAGCCGTGATAAAAAACCTTTTCTCTTCAATTCTATTAGGTCTTTACCCTTATATAATCCACAAAATACTATTATCAATTTAGATGCAAGACAAAGTAATAATAGTATGAAAGAGAAAGAAGAAGAAGTAAAAAAGAGTGCTGCAGAGAATGAAGTAGATTTCACTAAGTGTGATGAACCTATATTAAAGAGAACTAGAAGGGAAGACTATTTGACTAGTACAACTGTAGAGAAACCAATCTCAGAAGATAGTAAATCCTACAATTCTAATTCCGAAGAATTACTTTGTAATATGTGTTTAAGTCCTGTTTCTAAAGGTGCTTGTACTTGGCAAGATTGTCCTTTAGATTCAAAGTAATTAATAAAAGAGAGCAGCAAGAGAAGCAGAAAGAATAATAAGTAAAGAAAAGTGTGGAGTAGCTTATATAATAGTTCATAGTTAATTATGATTATAAAGGCTTAGTTCAGACTATATAAGTCTCATAATGGAAAATATGAGACTTATTTTCATTACTCTTTCTGTTGTTTCTAAGAGTAAAGTAGTACTATTTCATTGGATAGTTTAGGGAGTACAAATGAGTAAGGATATAAGTGTAAACCTCTTTTTTAAGCGAACAAACCTATTTTTAGATAACGACCAAGACAACAATAATGATTTTTTATTAAAGCTCTCTAATAAAATAGACGAGCTTTTAAGTCAGAATAAATCAGAGGAAAGACCTTTTAGTGTCAAGTTTTTAAAATCCTCATCGATCAAGAAAGAAGAAATCGTCCTTATTAAGGAGACAATTGAATTTCTTAATCATAAGTTTAGACAGTATAATGCTTCAATTCCTATAGGATTATCGTTTTACTATTTGGATAGTAAGAGTGTGTTAATGTTATCTAAAGAATTGAAGGGTATACATTTAAATAGTGTAGATTTAAAAAAGAGTCAATTGAATTTAAATGTACTGGAATGGTTTTTAAATGAACTTTATATAGATTATATTGATATCCATGATTCTATTATTTCTTGTAAGGAGTTTTATAGTCCAGAACTAAACAAGAATTTATCTATTAATAATTTTCTTTCTTCAACATTTAGTACCCCATACAATCATATCTCACTAGACTCTTGTGAAATTCAACTTTATAATGAGTCATCACTTACTTTTAACCTTAATGGCAATAAACTACGTTTACAGAGTTGTAAATTCACATTAGTTAAGTCTATTTCGGCTGATCACTGGATCGACTATATAGAATTAAAGTTTATAAATAAGAAGAAGATTGATGGTTTTACTCCTATTGAAGAAGAGAGGGATCTTATTTCTTTGTTCGATGTAGAGTGTTTTTATGGAGGTACTAATATACCTTTAGAATTAAAATTCATTACAAAGATTAATACAGTCATAGTTGAAGAAGTATTTCTAAATAGTATTAATTTTATAGAACAAACGACTGAATGGGTGAGATTAGAATACTCTTTAGTAAAGCAACATTTGACCTTAGGTAATAAAAATATTCCTATCATTAAGACTAAAAGAATAGATATTATTAATGTCGTATATGACACTGATGACACTGTTGAAGATAATGAGACTTTTGTAGATGACTTATTCCTTGCCTATCAGTTTAAAACCAGGCAGCTTACTATCCATTCTTGTTTCCTTAAAGAACTTCCTTTATTACATAAGAATAACTGTGAAATTAATACTCTTATAATAAACAATTCTATTGTCAATAAAATAGATTTGGTAGATGAATTAAAGCCTTATTACCATCGTTTAGAGGATTTTGTTTTAGAAAGAAACATAGACAATAATTTATCTTCATTAAGGTCTTTATTCTTTAATGAGAATTTAAATTTAATTATTAGAACACAAAATCAAATGCCTTTAGAAAGTCATCAAATAAGAGAATGGCTTAAAGAAGGAATTCAATACTCAGAAAAGGTTTTTGATATAGTTTTATCTCCTAGGATTAATTGGACTTTAGAGGACTTATTAAAGATTGAGTATAGAAAGGCTTGGGAATCTCTAACTTCTACTTTAGTAAGGAGCTTTTATATTACAACAGTAGTTGGTTATTCTACTGAAAGTCTATTAGAAATATGTATAAGAAAGCAGGCATTTAAGTTAATAGATTCATCTAGTTCAAATATACAAACAGAGATTTTTGATAATGTTCTAGAAGAGGGTTATTATTACTTAGGTTTAAGTAATTTATTAATAGCAAATATTTTACTTTTATCCTGCCCTTCTACTAACAGTTTTCATTTGGTACCGGTTCCTGATTTTGTAAATACTAATAATGCTTTTGAAGAAGCTTTAACATGGGCTAATAGAAATATTGAGAAGAGTAAGTTTATCAGTGAATCATAATGAATTATCCAACGCTAATGCTTTACTTTTGGCGAGGGTTTCTTGCTCCAATGACAATTTACCTATTGAACCAGTTTAAGACCCTTTAAATTGGCTTATATGGTTGTATTAAAAAGTATTTCAGCTTTTACGTAATTTAAGAATTTAATTATGAAAATGTATAATGATCAAAATCCACCTAGTTCTGGTAACGCATTGGTTATATACAATGCACTGAAAGAAGAAGGTTGGACTGTTAAAGATTTACATTACAACAGCAATTGTTTTGGAAATAATCGTAATCAAGGATATGGTACATGGGCTTGTACTATATCAGAATCTTTAGGTGATGAAGAATTAACCTATGAATTATTATGTGGAATAAAAAGTGGCACCCCCTATCTACAAACAACTAGCGCTCCATTTCGTTTATATCCTATTAAAGAGAGCTTAGACACTATCAAAGATAAATAACTTTACTAGATGGTATTAATTTTTTAATTAGTATGCATTTATAGATTGGCCCATTTAATCTTAGATATAGGGAGTAAATATACAACCCCATGGATAACGGATATAGACTTCTACTAATCTCTTTAATTCCAGAATTAATTGAGACTACCTCTTTCTTAATAGACAGCTATGAAGATGGAGAGGTTAAGGATCTACTTGATTCATTAAATGTAAAAGATGAAGATATAAACGCTCTCCTAGGTACCTTAATGTTATCTTTAGGATCTGTAATTAACGAACGTAATATTTTAATTACCGAAGATGATTCTTCCTTAGTTAAGGATAAAAATATAAAAGAGTTGATAAGACCATTATTACCATTAAAGAATTATAGAGAATTAAGTAACTCTTCACTAGCTGATATAAAATCCATATTCTTGTACTTATGTATTTCATTAGGAGATCTGTTGCCTAATGAAGTTTATGAATGTGTTGATTTTATTAAGAGAGCCCAATCTTTAATTCAGGTTATTAATGGTTTAAATGAATACTCTTAAGTTTGTAGAAACTAGTCCTATTTAAATATATAAGAATAGGAAATATATCAACTAAATATTTATTTGTTTATCGAGGACTTACTCATGGCCAATTCTGTAATTGACTTTCAACCTACAATTGAATTAAATAATTTAGCTAATGACTTAACAGAGCTTAAAGTAGCGTTGTCTCCAAAAGAAGTAATGAAGACAAATGAATGGGAAACTACTAGTACCACAGGTCTTGGAACTACTACTATTTACGGGACCACTTCATTCACTTCAGACAAGTTTATAGCTTCAATCACTGTACAGTTTCACCCTTCAAGTAACTATGATCTTACTTGGATTGCTATACAAGAATCTATTAAAGGTCGGATTTCTACGAAGTATAGTGATGAAGTATTATCATTGATGAAACTTTACTTTGAACCTATCAAAGCTCATCTTGGTAAACAAGATTATATCCTAGACGAACGTCGTAAATTATACGTTCATTTAGGAAATGTCTTTAGTACTCCCAATGAGGAAGAACGAGATGAAAACTGGATTCATAAGGGCTATCAGGAAGCTACAGGTCAACAAGAGACAGAGCTTCTTTTATGGCGTATGTAATAGGTTAGTTTAATAAAAAACATCTATAGTTTAATTGGTAAAACAATACTTTCTTTATTAGAAGTAGAGATAAAGGTTCGAGTCCTTTTAGATGTCTTATCCACTTTATTATTTATTAAATCAAGGAGCAACGTATGTGTCATTAGACTTTTGTTGATGGCCGTTTAGTGCTATTGTTGGCAGTGAACCCAAGAATAGACTTATAAAATTGGGGAATGTTATTAATCCAAAGTCTATTACGACTTACATTAAGATAGCTCCTTTCGTACTCATGAATGGAATATTATGTTCTCTGAGATAAGACTTACGCGAACTGAAAATTAAAGAGGATTAGTACCTTAATAGAATAGGTAGTAGCTCACGATAAGAACTCCCTCCCCTTTTTAAGGATAGTGAATTCTTTCATATACATGGTTTCAAGAAGCTGGGTCTATGACAATTTGTAGAGCGGAGATATAACTTTCCAAGACTTTAACCGAGAGTTAAAAGAGTTACTTTAAGCCAAGAGTTTTAAAGAGGTTAATGAAGAATTTCAATATGTTTAATACTTAAGAGGAAAAATGAGATTATATTGCTTTGACTTTATGTTAATAGGTGCTCCCGCTCATAAGATAAAAATATATCCCGAGAAAGTGGCACAAAAGCTTAATAGAGTAGCAAAAAAGGAATTGGTTGAGATAAGTGAAGATTTACTCTTTGAATTAAATGAAAAGGGAGTAGATCTAACGTTAGTAACAGAAGTACCAGAAGGTACACTCGAAGAACTTAGCATTGATTTACCTAAATCCTTACCTCCTTTGAAGTTATATTATATTGACATAGAACCCAGTATTGACAGTGAGTATATTAAAAATGTTTATTTATGCTTAGAAAGAGTATGGGATAACTTCACTGATAGTGAAAGGAGAAACTCTAAAGAGATTACAGAAGATACTTTAATTAATTTATTGAATCAAGGAAAGAAAATAAAATTCAAAACAAAGAATGCTACAGAAAAAGATTTAGATAACCTGAAAGCTAGAATTGAGGAATTTAGTATTTATAAACGCTTCTGATTACCTAGCAGAAAAATTCGTGCAAAAGGTGGTAGCCTTAACCCTGACCTATATTAGAATGTTGTAAGGAAACAGCGTTTCAAAGACTAATTATTTTGTCCATGGGTTCGGCTACCATCTAGATCGTTAAATTAAATTAATACTTATACAAATATAATAAGTGGAGGAGAATAATGATTCGTAAGGTAGGATCTGTTAAAGTATTATCTGGACCCTTTAAAGGTCAGATCGGAATAATTAATGATTATCATTTGACAGTGGATGGTGATACTGTGTACAGTGTAAGAATTAATGTTTATCAGACTTTGTTATTAAAAGATTCAGAACTTCAGCAAGTACGTTTAAGTTCCAATAGCTTAATGTAATTCAACAATAATTGATTAATGATATATTTGAGGACTCTTAAAAGAGACGGTAAATGTAAATGTTGTCATCGTTCTATTCAAGCACATGAAGAGTATGTAATTACTTTTCGATTAATAAATTCAAGCTGTACTCTAATTGTAATCTGTAGTAATTGTGTAAAACAAATGGCAGATTATGTAAAAGAAGTAGATGATAAATTAGCTAATAATTAAATTTATATAAGGGGTATATAAATATGGAAAAGAACAATAGCAATTACGAATATTTGAAAGCTTTAGGTAGAGGAGGTTTAATATTTTTTATTAGTGCTGTATTAGCCGGGATTTTTGGAGGTTTACTAGGTATTCTGACTCAAAACTTTCTGGTTGGTTTATATAGTACTCATAAATCAAGTATTGAATTTCAACAATTAACAAAGGAATAGAGATATCATTTATGGGGATAAGTATGAATTGTAAACAGAGATTCTCTATATTCAAATCCCTTTCCTAATTTAAAGAGGTTTCCTCTAGTTCACGAGTTTGTTATACAGAGTTTTTCTTTAGAAGTAGTATGAAAAGTAATAAAAATGAACCTTCGATAGTCAAAGGGAAAGCCCCTGCAGATGTAATTTACACCTCAAAGGTGAATATTGTTATAGGATACAAAGACTCTCCTATTAACAAACGTCCTATTTTATCGGACGAAGGATATGAGTTTGATTTCTATAACGAAGATCTAGAATTATTTAGACTTAATGAAGCTGCTGCTATTAATAGAGTCATAAGTAGAGCTAAATTAAGTGCGTGGGATCTTAGTCGTTTATATGATGTAAGTAGTTTGGTTTCATTTATAAAATGTGACTTTCTTTATCTTTACTATAGAGATAAAAATAAAGACAAGTAAAGGAATTATAAATATAACATCTGATTGGAGAAAGGGAAGGAGAGTGTATAGAAGATCAGATACTTTAAATTATTTACCTTCTAAGAATCTAATTTAGAATGGTAAGTATTTAATTATCTCAGGGAGTAATGTTATATGACTAAAAATGAAGTCATAGTTGGACTAATTTCTGTTTTAGACTTTCCTAAAGTTTATTTAGGTCAGACTTGTGAACCCGGATATTGGCATACAGTAGAAATTAAAGAACTTGCTTATATTGAGGAAGTTTATTCTTATATTGAAAGCCATCAATTATCTTTAAGAGGATTAGTGCCAGGTGACCAATTAGTCTTTAGAGGGCATAGATATAGAATTGAAAGAAGAGGATTCACTTTAATAGAATAGTTTATGTTATGAATATAATTTACTATTCAATTTCCTAATGTTTTTGCGAGGTTCATAGGGGAGTAAAAATGAAACTAAAGGATATTCTTAAAAAGCTCAGAGAGAAAGAATTTATTCTACATCCTGACGAAGGGGGCTGGTTTAAAATTAACTCAGATGCTTTAGGGTTAGAGGGTTGTATAGTCTTAGATCCTAGAGTAAATAAGCGGGCTCCTTGTATCTCCATTGATAAAAAGGAATGGTGGAATAAGTGGCATACATCTACTATCATTCTTCCTTTACCTAAACATTGGCAGGAGTTGGAAGTATTGATAGATTTAATTGACCTTCTTTCTGAAGCAGAGGAAGTGGAGGATATAGAAGATTCTAAAGAGTGGATGGATAAAATGTCAGATTATTATCATCTACAAAATCTTAATAAATAATAATAGAGGATTGATTATGTTTGATGAACTTTACATTGTGAAGATTGGTTATACTAACGCTTCAGGCTTTTGGATACAAGGGCATGAAGAATATGTAGAAGTAAAAGTAAAGCATGGTGTCAATGAGAAAAACAACCATGATAAAGCTGAACAATTAGTTAAGAAAAAGTTCCCTAATTGTAAAGTCTTTAGCGTTACATATTGTTAGTAAATATAACCCACCCTAATACAGAGGAGATTGTATGGGCGGATTCGGTTCTATATATCGTTCGGATAATAAGTCAACAATAGAAGAGGGAAAAGATATGAATAATAAAATAATTAAAGTTCGACAAGGCACGGAACCTCTTGTAACCTGGATTAAATCTGCAAAGTTTGAAGATAAGGTGCTTATAGATAACGAGAGTTTAAGTCAATCTAATGGATGGCATATTACATATTTAGATACAAAGACTCTAGTATATGAGCTTAATAATTACCCTTTCACGGTCACGGTTAATTATGAAGAAGCTCAAGAATTGAAGAGTATACGGACCGATGAACAATTGTTTGAGTTGTTCCCTGACTTACATATTGTAGGGGATGTGGCTGAAGTTCTAGGTATCAATTTATACAAGACTTACTTTATGCTAACAGCTAATAATGATGCATTAGTGTGGTCTAGTACAGGTAATATTGATGGTTCTGTCCTTATGTATGGTGGACATTTAGTTGAATAAATACTTGAATTTAATTGTATAAAGAAGGAAAGGGCAAAGGAAGTTCCTATTATTTTAATCTTGGTAAAACTTACTTCCCGCCCTGCTCTTCTTTTAATTGTCTAGACTGATAAGAGGATTTCTTTTATGTTTAAAGAGTTAGCATTTCAAGCAGGTTATACACAAGGTCTTATGGGTAATCGGGAACTTCCTGAATATCCCTGGTGGTTACTAACATCTAGTCTAAAAAGCTCTTTCTTATGTGGCTTTGAGGAGGCTATGTACAAAGATAATGAATAGAACATAAAATATATACTTCTTAGATTGGGATGGCAAGGGGAGGGGTGCGGTGGTAATATCTACCTCGACCCCTAATAATCTCAATCTAAGGTTTAACACTATTAGATCTTCAAATTAAGCTATTCACTATAAGGATATAATTCTTATATCTTTTGAATATCTAATATTAGATCTTTATTTCCTAATATCTTTTGACTTATTGAACTCATTTCCTTTTCAATCTCTTCTACCCAATTCTTCTTTAAGGGGATTATTGTTATTCCATCATGTTGCCATAGAAGGGGGATATACAGCTTTTGAGTCCTTAATATTAACTCACTCATTATTTGTATCTCCTTCGACTGTAGGTACGCTGACAAAGCAGTTAATAGATTGCCTTTTGTCCATACCCACTCCCCTCTTATTCTGTCTTTATACCGCTTACTAGGAACTATATTAAATACTTCACCGGTTTTTAATCTTAAGGTTTTACCTGCCCATTCCTTCTCTATATGCTTTAGAAGCTTTCTTAGCTCTTTGTATATTGGAGACTTCTTGTGAACCTTTATTAACTCCTCTTTGTCTTTTATACCCTCATTGGGATTGTCAAGATTGTATCTATGTATTGCTTGCTCAAATGCATTTCTGCCTCCACCTAATACTGACGCATAATGCAGCGCCTTTACTATCTTTTTGTGGAATGGATATTTATGACTTTCATAGTGCTTTTTATATACTTCCCATAACGTATTTGTCTTCATCGCCTCTTTTAATAACGGTAGATGTTCTCCCCATTTTGATAATAAGATGTATGTATGACAAGATTTGAGGTCTACATCATACGCTCCTAATCCTTTCAATCCCTGTATCCTCATTCCCTTTCTACATGCAAATAAATTATCAGCTTCCTCTGAATATAAACGTGGACTATTACTTCCTTTATCTACATAACTTAACGGCAATGGCGATATATCATTGAACATCTTTGCTCTTTGTCTTGTATCTATATCGTCTTTGTCTTCGTAACTCTTTAGGTTGTTCTTTATCTTCTTCGTTAACTTATGTAAATAAGGCTTTAACTGTCTTACTAACGCATTAGCCGCTATGTACTTCTCTGTCTTATTATTTAATTCCTTTAACTCTTCGTTCTCTTCCTCTTTTTTAGGATCAAATAATAACGACATCATATCAAGCCCGAAGTTTGCTCTCGGCTCTCTTAGATTCTTGGGCTCTCTATCTTTATCAACACTTGGTATTAATTTGTATTTCTTTATTAGCCTACTTAATATTCTATTCTTACGCTGCGGTTGCTCCCCTGGTAACGTCTCGTTGATTATGGTGAATAATAAGTTAACAGTTAATCCTCTGTCTCTCTCTTGCTGCTTATAAAACCTACAAGCTCTACTATATTGGATTAATTGGTCTTTATGGAACTGTTTTGTGTCCATTAAGTCCATCGTGAACTGCGCTATGTCATTCTGCCTCTCAGTTAATAGTGGATCATATATTATCTTCCTGTTCGGATTCGTATTGATTATAAACGACTCCTCCGCCTCTATACATAAATCTATGTAGTCGTGAGTCACGATATAATCTACAAACTTCTCAACTTGTAAACTTAATCCTTTTAATTTGTTCTTTATCTTTGACTCTCTCGCTACTCCATAGTCTTTACTGTAATTGCTGTACTCTTTTATTACTTCTTCCTCCTTCATCTTCTCTAAATCTTTAATTGCTGCATAACCTTTTGGTACGTGCTTCATTAACTTCCCTTCTGTTACTAAATATGTTAACTCCCTCGGCGTTATTAACCCTCCTCCGTTATCAGCCATTAAACTACATAACGTTACTCTAATATCTTTACTCCATTCTCTACTTACCTCTCCATAACTGATTATCGGATTTGCAGCTACATACTTGGCGGTTCTCTCCGCAACTGTTATTCCATTCCCTCTTTGCGATATGTCCCGACTCGGATTCTTGTATCTTAAATAATTAATATCTCTATTCTGTATCGGACTTACAACCTTACCATCTTTCACTATACTAGCTGTTCCTTTTATTACTCTTTTATTTTGTGCTATAATGTTTTTATAGGAGGTAATCACTCTTTTCATTTTGTTATCCCTTTAGGTTTTTAACTCTATATACTAAAGTATAACACGAAGAAATGAAAGAGAAATGATGCCTCCCTTTTTTATGACCTAGAAGCCTTTAGCTAATAATAATTAGAATACTAATAAAACTCTCTCAGTCTATAACCCTATATTTAATGTTCGGTAGCTTACTTTATATACATATATATATAAAGGGATATTGAAACAGAAGATAATAAAAAAAGATTAAAAGGCAAACCTAAGATGTGCATATAAATATATATATACAGGGTAGAAGAATAGACTATAGCTATTTAACACCAACACCTTAGGACTCTAAATCGCTCCCAACAACAAATTTAACTAGTTAATGCAAAGGATCACAATAAGACTCAAGACAACAATAAAATAACTATACATATGAGTATACAGACACACAAAGAGATAGATAAACTGACTTATTGAGATAACAAAGATCTAGATGTTAAAGGCGGATAATACAAAGAATGAAAGAACTAAAGGTAAGCGTTAAATGAAATTTAGAAGACAAATGGGTCGTGATTGATTCAATACAAGCAGAAGACATAATATTAGACAGGACATTGAACACAAGATAGAAGAACAATGGCTAAAGTATATGTATGTATATAGACAAGAACGAGGAGGAAGATACAAGGAGATAGCACAGCAACTTACCAAGTAGGGATATAACAATAACAACATTAATAATAATATGAATAAGTATCAGGCACCAAGAAAGGATAGCAGGATAGAAGAAGAACAATATTGATAATGATACGACCATAAGGATTTGGCAGTGGTGTAAGTATTTGGTAGTGGTGTAGTATTTACTACATGTGCCTGGGATAGTGTGTAGCTCTTTTCCTTTACTTGATAATGTAACCTCTTATCCCTCTGTATGGTGGAGTTTTTTATACTTTCTTAGTAAAGAATCCAAGTCATAATTTTTATAAGGTTATGATCTAGATAATTAATACATGCTGATAGCAGGAGGTAATCATGGAATTAGCTAATTGTTTTGGATGTTCTTACTTTTCCCATACTAACGAGCGATGTAATATGGGAAATTCTTTACATCCAAAAGAGTGCTTTGACTATAAAAAAGTCAACAATGCTGGAATGCAGTCTTTTGAAGATGTAGCACAGTCTTTATGTTTTTTTCCTCCATACTGGAAGAAGAAAGGAGGAACTAAAACAGTTTCTAGAAGATTAACTGGAGTATTGAGTAAACTCTATTTACTCTATGTTAGTGAGAGCTTAGTTGTATTTCGCTGGCCCTACGGTCCAGAAGAATTTAAACGTAAGCATCTTAATTCTATTAAGAAGAAAGCAGGAGAACGATTAAAATGGGGTGTCTTAGTAAAAAGTCATTTGGATAATTATTACTTGTTATTATCACAGCAAGGACCTCAGAAAAGAGTGTACCGGTCTTATTCTGGAGAAGTAATTCATTTATTAAGTAAGGAGGGATTAGAATGTAAATTCGATTCATTCAATACAATAGAGGTTCTTCACTTCTAATTAAACAAACATTCAAACTAGCACAATAAAGGACAATTAAGAATATGAGTCATTTCACTGCTGAACGATTCGGGTTAGCCGCTAATCAAGAAAATCTTCAAGGTATTACGGATATCCTTCATCAAGTAGCGGATTCCAAGCAAGACCTTCACGTTATTAATGATGAAGTAATAGTAACTCGGGTTATTGTAGGCTTACAAAGTTCTAATGGAACTATCAATCCAATGGGCTTTCAAGTAACTAATGGAGAGTTTGTTCTTCAAGTGGATCATGATTATAGTCATCATAATTCAGTAACTAAACAGAGAACTGAGGATATCTTTACGGATCTCCAAGCTCGTCTTATTCAATTACGGAAAGATGACGCAATTCGTCGTTCTCAGACTGAATTTGATCGACTTCGTCAAAATGGGGTTAATGTATCTGTTAAAGTTCATTAACAACTAAAGCCTTTCCTATTAATTTAGGTTCTCTTTAAATCATTAAGAATTAGTAATACCTCTGGAACCTTAAGAGGAGCAATATTACTAATTCTTAATGGATAGGAATTAAGAGGTAAAAGAAAGTTCTTAATGTTTGAATGATGTACTCTTAAAAAGTATTCGTACGGGCTTTTTAAGAATGAGATCGTCAAACATTTAATATATAGATACACTGACTTAATAAAGGTAATAGGAATATTAAGCTAAGTAAAAGACGTTTGATTTTAGCCTTATAAGATCATGAAGGGAATTACATCTTTATTTGTTTATAGTAATTCTTTAGTTCATCGATGTGTAGAATTGTTAGACCTACTAAGCTACGAGTCGGTATTCGTCTTGGACCCTTAGTGACTAATATGAATCTCATTAGATAAACAAAGCCCCTTCTTTTAATAGTGCAGTGTTCACTAAGCTTATAAGGATAGAGAGCTAAAGAAGGTAGGTGATAATAATCTCTTCTCCTTTACAATAGCCACGTTATCAATCTCCCAAATTGGTAATTTATGCTTTTTATTTATAGGGGTATAAGTAAGAAGTGAGAGAGGAATATAAATTATGACAGTTTAGTGGTAGACCTCTTAAGTAATTTATATCTCTAATTAGGTCGAGCTTATAGCACTTAAGTTATGACACCTAATTAGAGATATTAAATGCTTGTTAATGAAATCGTTGATTTATTCAAGGCATGAGATGTACATCTAAATAAAGAAGAGGAAACCGTATAAATTTAGATCAATATGTCTAATTCAAATATGCTTTCATCTTATGTAGTATTTCAAATTGGTATAGCCAGTATCGAGAATGAGTATTACTGGATTGATATTATATCGTCTAATTTTTCCCCTACACCTGAAGAAAGTTTAGCCGAATGTAATAATCGTTGGAGAACTTTAGGTTTATCAGAACCTTTAAAAGACGGGGATATGATTCGGATTAAAAGGGGTTCTAAAAGAGGTTTATATAAACTATATGAAGGCATTCTATTAAAACAATAAGAATAACTAAGACTTCATTATCTTTCCTTTCAAAGGTTTTCTTTAAATCCTGAACGTCAATAATACATCTGAAGTCCTATAAAGATGAATTAATATTATTGGTACTAAATGGAATGTTTGTTTAATATACATATATAGAAATAATAAAGACTCGTACATTAAACAGACGTAGAGTTAAGGAGTAAAAGATGACTCTATTTATACAACCACTTTGATATTAATAAGTGATTCACTGACTTAATAAAAGTTAAGGGACATATTAAGTTAAGTACTCGCGTTTAGCCTTATTACTTAAAGGGGCTATGAAAAAGTTAAGAATTTTTCTATTAGTCTTAATTTTAGCTTTGTATAATAGACGTATCTCTACATGATGAAAGTGAACATCTAGCAATGAGCTCACAGCATAGAGATTTAGATATATAGTAGAGGGCTCTGTTACATTTAATGACTATTCTATTGGTAAGCCAGTCGATAGAAAAAATCTAATTCTCTTATTATGGATGATAAGAAAGCATTAGATAAGGGAATCTAGTCAATTTCCATTAATATATAGATCCAGTAGTTAAACATTATTCTGTCTTAATGACTATTAAGACGTTTCACTTAGACTTATAAAGTTTAACTGTTGGACTTTATTTAGTTCCTTGATATAAACGCATACATGTACGAACTAAAAGTGAGAACTCAAGCTCCGCCAAGTTTAATTAGTATTGGAAATAATTATATACATGGCGGGTTAGTAGGATTAATAGTCAGTCACTATGAAGTAAATGATGAACATATTATTTATTTATTAATTGCTGAAGAGGAGAATGAGATAGTACGAGTTTTAAACCAGTCTTATCGCTTTAATATCTCGTACGATCATGAGGGAAATCCAGGACACGCTTCATGGGAACTATTAAAAGATTGAGACCGTTGTAAGACTAATAACTCAAGTACAGGGAGACTAAATATTTCAATGTTGTTAGGTATTAAACTAAACGAACAGCAAGAATTGGTATTAAAGGTTGATTTAGCTAAAAAGCTAAAGTTAACTAAAAATTGTATACAAGCCATCAGGAATGCTTACGCAAAAGCAAGATTAGAGAAAGTAGTTTATGAGAATGTCATTTTCTTAAGTAGTTTTCTAAACTATTTAGAAACTGAATTAACCAATAAGGCTAAGACAGATACTGATCCAATTAGTCTAGGTCAACTTCAATTGATTATCAGTAATTGTAAAAGCTTAAGTGTAAGAAGAAAGGTGAGAAATAATAGAAGTAGAATTAAGATTGCTGCTTAACACTTACCTTAAATCTTTATAATAAACCTTCTACCGCTAGGGATATTCTTTGTTCATATGAACTGTATTAAGTAGAGAATAGCTACGTGCAAATCGTAGAGAAGGTATAGGGTTATGAAAAAATCCTATTATTATTAAGACTCTATATAAGTAGAGATTGATAGTAAAATTAAAACTTTAAAGTTTAGGTCAAGGTTTTCAGTAGAGTTAGTTTGTAAGGAGAATGAATAATATGTCTAATAACTTAGCATTGCAACGACCAGCCCGCCCTGTCAGCCGGAATAGCCCGGTAAGACAAGCATTATCTACAGCAGTAGATGGGGTTATTCGATTCGGTGGTAAAGAATACAAACTTCCTAAGGAGTCTAGTGCTCAAGAGAAGTTTGTAGTAGCTTTAATGAAAACAGGCAAGCCGCCTGTTTCACAACGAAGACAGTTTAGACGTCGGTAAAGTTTAATTATTAAGGGATAAAGGTATTTATATTCTTTGTCCCTTAATCTTTTACTCAGATGATAAGAACTAAATATGATTAATAACTCAAAGGAAAAGTGTCCACAGCGAGATAGAGTTTGTATACGTTGTGGAAACTCTATTGGAAGGAGTAGGCAAGATGTAATAACATTTAGAGCGCAAGCTAATCCTTATAGTAAATTATTTATTTGTTGTTCTTGTGTTGAAGAAATGTATAAATTAATTTATGGAGATCCACTATGAATACTATGAATTTAGACCAACAGATAAAAAAAGCTTTAGAAGATAGACAATTGTTTATCGACGGAGAGCCATATTATGGCAATCTGGCTGTAGAAGAATGGAAGAAACAAGTACAAAGAGTTTTGGTCGAAGTTAGCAAAAATAATCTTTTTAAACTATTAACTTAAGGAAAGATATTTATAAAAGCTAAATTGAAATAGTTACTAAGGACTTATAATCACAATAAATCGAGATGAGAATAGTACCAATCAGTAAAGAATGCTACAACTATTTTGGCGGTGCAATGAATAGCCAGCTTCATATGCTTCCCATTGTTGATAAAAGAGATGGGGCTCTTGTTCAAGAAAGATATTATCACGATGAATGTACGGGAGAAATGATTCGACCTCTTGTCCATAAATTAGAAAGAAGATAAACGTAATTCTGCCGTATTACCTGAGAAGGAAATAACTAAGTCGGCTAATAGACAATAAAGAATAATAGAGAAGGACGCTTATAAATACCTTTCATAGAGGAGTAGGAGCAAAACTTCTATATATCTGTTTGAGTCAGAGACCTATTATTTCAATTCTTCTAGGGAGTATTATTGCATCTCTTTGTTCTTTACTAAATTAACTATGAAAAGCAAACATAAACTAATTGAGACTTATATAAGATCTCTGACAAAGACTAATCTTTCTCCATCCTTTCAATTGAGAGCAGAAGCTTATAAGAAATTAAAAGAGGCTAACAATGAAGAAGTTATAGAAGTTGAACATTATTTAAGAGAAGGTTGGCATAACCCCAATTTAAATGGAATATTATCTAAAGCTATAGATCAAACTATGTGTCGTTTATGGTTTCAAGAACCTTCTTTAGAGTTAGCTAAGATTATCTCTGAATATTATTATCTAAAAGAAGAAAGACCCATAGCTAAGCATTCAACTTGGAAGACAGAAGTTTGGATTCTTAGTCATGGAGGATTCTCTGCTCTTATTCCTAAAGATAATTGGAGTGTGACTAGAGCTTTTAAGAGCTTGGTTGACAAAGGTTTAACTCCTTCACTTAATATATCTCTAGAGACTTATAAGGATTTCTTAAAAGAGGACCCTCGACACTTCTGGGGACTTCATACGTTTTATAGGTTTAACTTCATACCACAACTTCAAGAGCTAGCTAAGTTAGTCTCTGAATATAGTTATAGATTAGGGGAGACTTGGAGCGTTCCTGAGGATGTAAATCAACTAACAAAAGGGTATGTACAAGAATGGATAAGAGGAGTACTGTCTAAGATACCACTAACCAGTTGTGAAGTTGATGCCGACAAATGTAAAGATTCTGATTTGTATGTAGAAAAGTATAAATGGTGGGATACTTATACAAATTGTGATATTTCAGAGTTAGAATTAGTCGACAATCCAGAAGATCCTTTAGGAGAAGATATACATAAGTTTTCTCTTATAAGTGGCCAGTACGAACCTTTAGATTTTCCAACTTATGAACAGACTGTTAGAGAAATAGATTCTTTGAAAAGGAAGTATCCTAATAGCTATACATAGTTATAAAATCTTCTTAATATTAAACTCAGTACTAAAGTAATCCATTTTAATAATATGAAATTTATTCGTAGTAAATTCCTTCTGGTATTAATTTCTTTTTTAGCCTTTAGTTCTACTGGATGCTCTTCCTGGAGACAAGGTCTTCAGAGAACGGGTGCTGACTGGAAAAATAGTCCAGCTCAAGTTGATTGCTGGTCTGGTGATAATCTTATATTATCCTTTCTAAGCGAATATAAGCCTTTATCTGAAGAACGTAGTGATGGTTATACAGCTACCGTCAGAAGGGGTTGGAAGCTTGATAAAGAGGGGAATGAAATAACATTAGATCCGGGAAGTCTAATTGAGTATTCTGGAAATTGTACTCAAGTGTTCGTTAAATAAATTCTTTAATATGAAAGAGGAATATAGTTAATAACTATGCATTAAGTTGGATTATAATAAAATGTATAGTTATTAATTATTACCGCCCTATTAAACTTACCCCTTATAGCTCAATGGTAGAGCAGTCGACTCATAATCGATAGATCTCAGTTCAATTCTGAGTAAGGGGATTTCACTTTACCTAAAAAAGGAGAACGATTTAAATGAAAACTAGCTTAACGTTCAGCAAGTTATATGATCAAGCAAATAGTGTAAATAAAGTAGAGATTGGGGAAAAAGATATTCTCGCTAGTATTAAGAATGATGAAAGATTTGCATTGACGGGGTCAAGGTTCTTTGAAGAATATTCTTGGAGTTTATTCTCCAATCATTGCCTAACTCCTGAAACTGACTATGACTTCTTTGCAGCTTACTCTGAAAGTTTAGTGAATGAACTGAAGTCCATGGGCTTCAAGAGCATTTACAAAAGTCACTCAGAGTACGAAGATAAAGACGTTGAACAAGTAATGCGGAGGGAGATTAAAAGAGATGAGGAAGGAGATATTCTTACTCCTCAAATTGATGTTCAACTAGTCAAGAACTTTCAAGTGAGATTGGTTGTTCGTAATCTTCTTGCCAAGACTGTCAGGATGAATGAAGTCCCTAAGATATATCGTTCTGGTATTTGGGATGCTGCTTACGTGGCAATGCTTCTTCCTAGTCCTTATGCTAATCGTGAATTAGAAATTAGGACTAGGAATTAAGACATTAAGAGAATTAGCTTAATTGGCAAAGCATTCATCAATAATGTGTTGATGGAAGATATAGGTTCAAATCCTATATTCTCATTGAAATTATTTATAAAGGAAAGGAAAAGTTCATGAATACTCAGGCAGAAGAATTAAGTAGATTGTATAGAGCTAATGTTACAACTGCAGCAACTGGTTGTCAGTTAGCTCGTGAATCTGCAAAAGCTAAAAGGGCATAATCTAAGGACATAGTTTTAAAATTAGTAGAGTAGAATCTAATTTAATTAGGAGGTAATGTAGCTTATATAGATTTTACTCTACTAATTTTTAATGATCCTATAGACAAGGGTAATGTGAAAATATTAATTGTCATTTGAATTAGCGTTATTGAAGTAATAGAAATATGAATTGCTCATCATTACTAACAATTATTTACCACGCAAGGAATTCAATGGAGGATTGTCCTGATGGTATTTGTTCTGCTTGGATAGTTTATAAAGCCTTAGCTTCTTTTTATACAGAAGTAGAAGTACTAGGTCAAAGCTATTTAAGGGAAGAAGAATATCTTTCAGAAGACTGGGAACTCCCATTCGATCCTAATGGAAAAGACATAGTTATGGTTGACTTCGCTTATCCTGTAGAGTTATTGGAAGGTATAGCCGAATTAGCTAATAAGCTTACCGTGATAAATCATCATAAAAGTCGAATGGATGATTTATCAGAATTCTCTAATAGTATTCTGAATCCTTCTGTTAAGTTTGACCTAAACGAATGCGGGGCAACTCTTACCTGGAATCATTTCTTTTCTAATGAACCAATGCCTTGGTTTCTTCAGCATGTAAGAAATAGAGATATTGGTGCTAATGGATACTTCGAAGGTGAAGCTCGTCATAGTGAAGAAGTAACTATGGCTATTCAACTCGGCACTCAAGGACTTAAAGGTAAAGAAGCTTTCTCTATATATGATGAGTTAGTAGAACTTTCTTATGAAGAAGTAGTAACTCAAGATATTATGGAAGCCTTAGATAATAGAGATGAAATTGTAGATAGAGCTTTAAACAATTGGGATCATTCTGTGTTGGAGGTGGGCTCTTATACAGTACCTATTTACTATTTGAAGGAAGAAGCTTGGCCTCACTGTTCAATCGTAGGATCTAAAGCTGCTAAATTTCATAAGCATCAATATCCTTTTGTTGCACTAGTTTGTAGTGATCCTTTAAATATCTCTTTAAGAGCTGCTTTAGGTTCTACAGTAGATTTATCTACATTAGCTAAATCATTAGGCGGTGGAGGTCATCCTCGTGCTGCTGGTTATAGATTAGGATAAAAATAGCCAATGAATGCAGTCACTAGACTAAGAAATCTTATATGTGAAATTGATAGTGAGATAACAGAGTGTCTTAGGAAAAATGAATTACTTTATCCAGCAAGAAGTAACCTTGACCTGACTTTAACATTATTTAATAAAAGCGACCAAGCTCTATTGTTAAATAAATGTTTAATGATAATAGCATTAGATATTTATTTAACTAAACTTTCCAATACTTATTTTCATCCAGGTAAAGATTTCTATATACGGCTATTGTGCAATTTGAATGTATAGGGATATGCTCTTTATTGGGATGAGGATTATCAAATGTTAATTCTAAGTTCTTATTTTGAGGAAATAGATATGTTGATTTGAATTTAATTTATGAGGTCAGGCTAAAAGGAGTTCCTATTATTTTAATGGATAAGACTTACTTCTCAGCCTATAGCATACGGAATTAAATTCTTAGGTAAATCCTTCTAATGAAGCATTATCGAGAAGGGCCTTTAGATCTTATGTACTAAACATAATTAATATATGCGTAAGTTAGCAAGTATACAAGAAGTAAGAGAGATTAAACCTATTCCCGGTGCCGATCTTATTGAGATGGCTGTCATTAAAGGATGGCAAGTAGTCATCAAGAAGGGAGAATTTGAAATAGGTAATAAGGGTGTTTACTTTGAGATTGATTCTTTTCTTCCTATCCAGGAACAATATGAATTTCTTCGTAAGTCTTCCTATAAGATTATGGGAGAGGAAGAAGGATTTCGTTTAAGAACAGTTAAGTTAAGGGGACAGATTTCTCAAGGCCTTCTCTTACCCTTAAACTCTTTAGGCCTAAGTGCTGACTTAGAAACTGGTACTGATGTTACTGAGTTATTAGGAGTTAAGAAATATGAACCACCTATTCCTGCTCAGTTAGCAGGAGATATAAAAAGTGGTTTCCCTTCCTTTATTCCTAAAACGGATGAGGAACGGGTTCAAAATTTAGATCCTGAATTATGGATTGGTAAGGAAAATCTTACAGGTCGAGAGAAGTTAGATGGTACTTCAGCTACCTTCTATTTCAATAGTGGAGGTTATGGCGTTTGTTCCCGTAATTGGGAACTGAAACCTCAAGAAGGAAATACTTATTGGATTGTAAGTAAAGATAATAATCTAGAGACTAAGCTACAACAAACGAATAGAAACTTGGCTATTCAGGGAGAGATTGTAGGACCTGGTATTCAAGGTAATGTTTATAAGTTTAATAAGCCAGAGCTCTTTGTCTTTACTATCTTTGATATTGACAATTATCGAAGACTTAATGAAGAAGAAATGAATGAGGTTTGTGAAGAACTAGGACTAAGACAAGTTCCTATTGTTTATGACAATATTTCTCTTCCTAATTCTTTAGAAGAATTATTAGCTATGGCTGAGGGTAAATCATTACTTAATCCAAAGGTTAATAGAGAAGGTTTGGTCTTTAGAACTGAAGATCAGTCTTTATCCTTTAAGGCTATCAGTAATAAGTTCCTTCTTAAACAAAAGGATTAATAAAAGTAACAAAGGAGGTAATATGCCCTTTCCAATTATTAGCACTATTGAGGACATATTGCCTCACGTTCAAGATTGTCCTTGGTTATAAGTAGTTGAAACTATTAGAGAGGTAATTGGTCCTGATACTTATTGGGATTATCAATAAGTATATTAAGAAAGCTTCATGATCTGGAAGCTAAAAGGAGTTCCTATACTTTTAAAATCTAAAACTTACTCCTCAGCTTCTTTTTTTCATGTCATTCATATTTATTTATCGGGTCTACATAAAAATTAGTCTTATATAGACTTGATTTATTTTATTATGCTTAATTACGAAGACATAAATAATATCTTTTCATATCAATCATTAGTAGTTTAAATGCTTAAAGCTTGTCTATTAAATTTTTGTTAAATAAATTAGTTAATATGGTTGTTTATAAGATAAATGGAGACGTCCACCTCTTTCATAGTTATGAGGAAGCAAACGAGTATATGCTTCAGCAGGGGGGTGTATTTGAAGAGATTCCTGTACCTCTAGTAACAGAAGTGACTGTAGGGTTTTTCAAGTTAAATGAATTTAGAGAGTGTATTGATATAGATCCTTTCTATGAAACTTATAGCGATATAGAGATTGTTCAGTTAGAAATTAATAAGGATGGTAATTATTATTATTTAGCTAAAGGCAACTCTGATAACAATCTTTTTGGTCTTTATGAATATGTGGAAGATAATGATTGTTTTGATTTAATTAACAGTCAAGAGATAGATAGTAATGATAGAAGTTTATATGATTTCAAAGATGATTCAGTTGATGATATCAAGTTTATAGCTCAGTATTTATGGGTTACTACTTAACAAAATAAAGAGAAGTATAGAATAATCTATTGAGTCAGTTAGATGATTTAAGCTGGCCCATAGAAAACGTTAATAAGTTTGAAATAGTAATTCCTATAGAATGGCTTCCTAGTATTGAGATAATTCATCCTAAATGGGAAGATTATAAGGAGAGTTTAACCGATGCCTTTTTTTGAATATTCTTGAAATTAATATTATTTATATTAGTAATAATATAAATATATTTAAACAAGCTCACGAGTCGAAGTGCATATAGTTTATGAGATATTGTACAGATAACTATTTATACTTAGTATGAAGGATATAACAGTTAATACAAATAATATAAACTATTTGATTAAATATGATCCTAATGATGCAAATACTAAATCCTCATATTACTCAACGAATATTGGAGAAGGTATCATAAATCATTATCCGGATCCTGAGATTAATTTCTATATAACGTTATTTCCTAATAGCTTAGTTTTATATTGGGAAGATAGTTATTTATTTGAAAATGCTGAAGCGGAAGCGTTAATTAATAATTTAGATATTTATTGGCTGTCAAAAAGAGCCATGGAAATGTATAAATGTGACGGCACCCATGGAAGTAAAGAGAGTTTTTTTGTAGGAACTAGTAAGGGTATTATTAATCCAGCTAATATCACAGTTCTTGATATTACTGATTATACAGATGATAATAAGATAATAAAGGTCTGTTTATTACATAGACAGACTCCTTTCTATTTTGAGAATAGAGAGGCTGATCTTTTATTAGACTTATTAAAGTCTTCGATCTAATAAAGTAATATAAAGTTTTGAATCCTTTTGTTAGTTGACTTAAAAATAATAGGTTTTAAACCTTTTTTCCTTCCACACTTCCCTCTTCTTCCTTTTTCCTTCTTTCTTCTCATTCTTCTTCTCCTTTAGGACGAGAAGGATATTAATTGAGAATATACTTTCAGTCTGACAAGTTACCATTCCAAACTTTAATTGTTCACTATTAATTATTTATTTTCAGCTACAGGAGAATTTTAAAGGTGTATTTAGAATTAGATCATGATAACGAATGTTTAGTGATAGATTTACCAGAACTTACATATCTAAAGAAGGCATTTAAATCTAAAGATAGTCAGCATTTTGAACGTGTAGTAAAGTTCTCCTTAAAAAGTGCTTTGGACTCCTTGATTCCTTATTTATGCTATACTCTATTGTTTGATGTTAAGGATTCCTTAACAAATTATGATGTAGTATTTGATATACTGCATTACTTATCAGAAATAAGTGGAACAAAGTCCTCAGAAGGATTTTACAAAAGCGAAGGGTTTTCTTATAAAGAAGTAACATTTAGATTCAATAATGTTGATAGATTAGCAATATTAGCATTTGCTGACTGTATAAATGAAAACTCTAGAAACGGCAATAGTGATAATTATATTAAGAATTTAGAGATTAATATTAACAATTCTAAACTTGATTTAAGAATTATTAAGACATTAGTTAATGCATTATCAGCCGGGATTTTAGTTAGTAGTATATTTATTAGAGATTCATTAATATGCTACAATACTTTAGAAACAGTCTCTTATATTTGTCCTAATTTAAAAGAAGTCTCTTATATTTCTAGTCTTTTAAGCCCCGTAGATCCTAAAAAGGATGAGACCTTAAGAATAAATAAAGTATATTTTCATGGTAATTATTTACCTCTAGGTATAGAAAGTTTTTCACACACAATCTTTAGTGAATCAACTACTTTAGATATAATGTCATCAACTTTTTTATTACCTAAAGAAGTTGATAATTCATTTTCCATATCATTTTATTGTCTAGCTTCTAATATTCAACTATCTGATATTCAGTTTCAATCTTATAGTGGGCATAACTTGACGGCCACTATTAGTATGAAGTTTTCTAATGGTCAACTTATAGATGGAATAAGTATTAAGGATATTTATAACCCTATAAATCTTATTGTTTCCCGTTGTTACAAGTTAGATAGCCGTAATGTCATTTTTAACAATATAGACTTTTTATATTCAGTTGAGAAGTACATACAAATAAAAGCTAGTATTCTCCACATTAATAAATATGGAATTGAGTTTAAATCTTTGATGGCATCTTGGTTAATTTTTGATAATGTTGTTATAAAAGGATATCCTATTAATATTTTCTTTACTAAGTTATTAGAAAAGAGTCACCTAGATGTATTGAGATTAGTTAGTTGTGGATTAAAAAGTTTATTCAAATTACCTTCTAATGTTTCTATTTGTTCATTAAATCTAAGCAATAACTTTATAGATTACTCTAATATATCACTTGATTTATTAAGAGAATATAACTTCTTAAAACTCCGTAGTTGTAGAATTGTATTTACTAGGAGTTTATCTGATGACTTTAGTTGGTGTAGATTTATTAATAAATATAATCGTGTTATTACAGAAGTATCTGATAATATTGGTGAAATTGGAATACCTTATAATACTTCTAAATTAGACTCCTATAATGTTTATACTCCTGATATTAATTTATATAAACCAATTAATAGCTGGAACATTACTGCTGAAGTTCTATTAAATAAAGCCAATGTATTGTTATTTAATACTGTATTTCGCTTGGATAATCTAAGAGCTTTCTTAAATGTATTTTTTCTTCAATATAATTGGGAGGATTTATTTAATAAGGCACTGGAGATAGGAATAGTTGAAGTTATAGATTATAGTAGTTCACCAGTAACTTTAGAGCTATTTAATAAAGTGTATTCACAGGGTCTATATAAGTTATTTGATCCAAATGATACTAGTAGTTCGTCTATTACAAACTTTGATAGAGTCTTTGTTAACTCTTTTAACTTTTTGTTATTAAGATGTCCGTCAACTTTTCAACACCACTTACTAATGGTTCCAGCTAATATCATTAAATTTGATGAAGCTTTACAGTGGGTAAATAATGATTTGCCTGTAGATAGTCTAATAAGTGAAAGTTAATTATTATTCTTTTACTATTAGTTATTTTTTCAAATAATAATTACTTAATAATCTTTTAATCGACTCAATAAATCAGTAAAAGATACTCGTTTATTAAGTCGATTAAATAGCTTATTTATATTTTATTAACTTGCTCTAAATTCCTTTCAATACAATATTTATGGAAAATAATTCTGATATTAATTCATCTAATACTTCGTCACAATATATTCCTAACCTAGAAGAATTTCCTGAACCTTTAAAGACCTTTTATAGAGAACAAGGATATAATCTTACTAGCGGTATTTACTGGCAGCTAGAATTTGATTCTGAGGAGAGAGATTATTATCCTTATTTAGTGGGATATCATTTAGACGGACGAATTGGACATTCAATAAAACTCACTGGAGATTACGATATTTACGATTTAAATAGACAAATTAATTCTTTATATTCAAAGATAAATAGAATAGTTATTGATGAAAGAGAAATAAAAGAAAATAGCTTTAGTAAGGATAGGCTGAAACTTATAGAGAGATATTCAAAGACACTAGGTAATTACGATATCGATAGGACTCCATATTTAGTTAATGAAATAAGAAGGTTAACTTTACTAAAAGATAAGTTTATTTGTAGATTTGTTCTTTGTGAGGGGAGTGAAGAACTTAAAGGTTATGGATATGTTGAATTGTATGATACTATTCTTTATTCAGGGAAACTACTACCTAAAGAAGCTGCTGAAGTTTTCGATATACCCATACATGAAAGTAGTGTTATTGTTAACCGACCTATTGGCTACTATATTTACTTAATGGACAATCAATATTTAGTGGCTCCTAAATGGCCTTCTAATACTGAATATGGTTATTTAGATAATAAGTTAGTAGAGCCTACTGATTATTATGATATGAAAGTTTGTATTTGTAATAGTTATAGAGAAGGTTTAATACTGGCTAACTCCTTAAATAATACTTTAAAAAGTACTATTAAAGGTACTCTAAATAAGGCTAAAGACAACTTTGATTTATTTATAGATAGTTTAATAAAAGATAAGTTTACTTTATAAATATCTATAAATAAAAGAGGTTAAAGAAAGAACAATTAGTTTAATGATAGATTTAACAAGATGTCTAATAGTTCATACGTCACCGTATTTAATAAAGATAGAACTGAAGAAAAGATTAATGAATCTAGTATTGTTAGTCTTAGATTGGTTTATTTAGATAAAGAGCAGAGAGAGTTTAATAAAGATTATAGAGAGCAGTTTTATTGGGAGAATGGAAAGAATTATAAATATGTACTTGATTTAGAGGATGGGACTTATCTTAATTATTACTCTAATAATGAGATTCTTTTGGTCATAAATACAACCAGGGGTGAACCAAAGTTTATGGAGGGGGCTAATGGTAAAGACTTTTATGATACTATTGAGTAATCATATAGCATAGACATCAAGTTCTTCACCCAGAAGATTAGTATTGATTATAGTAGTAGATAAGAATGATACTAATGGGAACAATGATTAATCGTAAGTCTCAAATTTCTTTAGTTAAATCCAAAGAATCTTACAGAATTTATGTAAATAATATTACTGATAATGAGACTTGTGAACTTATTCATTTTAACCCACCTTGGGAATTTAACTATTATTGGAATGATCATTTCAATCTCTGGGAAGCATATTGCAAAGACTTAGGTACAATAGTCTCGGATTCTACAGAAGACTTACTTTGTGAAGCAGTAATACAAGAAATTAGCTTTTTATGGCATCAATATGCAATAAAAGAAGATAACGAACTAAGAGAGGATATAGGTCTTAAATATTCAATGTTGTATAGAAGTTTATCAAGAATAGTTTAATTTAGTTTAGTTAATTATAATAACTTTGGACAGTTAAAGTACTTAGTCTTCTGAGTTTCATTTTTATAACTTTTATCTTAGTCTTATTCATCTTTTACTCTTATTAATGTATGCATTTAAATAACAAAGATAGTGAATTAAAATATCTAAACTCAAAATATTCTTCTTCGGAATGGAATATATTAGAGTCAGATGATTCTGTTACATCTACCACAATTTACGTTTCTTTACTTAAAGTATTAATAGTAAAGCTTAGTCATACACAAAAGGACTCTCATAATTTATGGTCTATATATGTAGAAAGGAATGAAGAGAATATATATAGTTTGGAAATGGTTAATTGGGTAGATATAAGTAAAATACTGGAAGTCATCATAAATTATGACGAATACCTATCTGAAATAAAGACAGTCAAATAAGTAAATAAAACAAAGTATTATAAAGCCTTATTAAATCTTTATATAATTTCTATAAAGTTCAAGAATCAAAAGAGATTAAAATTAAATAATAAGAAGTAATTGGAAGAAGGGATTGGGGATAAGAACATAGAGAGAAGAGGTATTACTAAAATGGCAATAGAATATATAGATCGTAGTTTAAGTTCAGCTGACATTATTAGACAGCGTAAAGAAGGAGAGGAATGGAGTATCTTTTCTAACAGAATAGGGAACTTCTGGAGAACAGAAACAGTTCATTGGTTAAGGTATAGGATGCGAGGACATCAATATACGACTGAAAGAGATTTTAGTAATTTAGACATGAGTGGTGCAAACTTGTTGAATGCTGATTTTTCTTATTGTGACTTCAGAGATACAAATCTTTCTGATGCTGATTTAGAAAGGAGTAAAGTTACTAAAGCAGACTTTAGGGGAGCTGATTTATCTAATGCAGATTTGACGGCTGTGGCGGGACTGAGTGAAGCTAATACGGTTAATGTGAAAGGTTTGACCGGTTCTAAGGAAGATGAAAAGAGTGTGGCTAGGGCCTTGATAAAAAGGTTTCGCAAAGATCCTTATCTCTTACAAAATTCTTCTTATATTAGAGATATTGAAAATGGAAAGAATGATTTGGCTGGTTGGCTTAATTGGATCATTAAAGAAGAATATTCTAATAAAGAACTGTTCTTAAGGTTTCCTTCAATTGGCCAGTTTTATTATACATACGAGGAAACTACAATAGAAAAATTAGAGTTAGTTGCTAATGGAGATTTAAGTGTTTATAAATAGACTAATCTTTTAAAAGGCTATTTTATTAGTATTATGAGATATCATGCAGGACAGAGCATTGGAGTCCGATTATTAAGAATTGATTGGTTCTTTGGAGGTAATTTAGTTTGTGATGAACATATTGATATTCCTTCTCAAGACATTTATAGTTTGTCAGATAATCTCGAATTTGAGTTTATAATCTCACAAATTGCTAATGATAAAGATGGGTCTCAAACTCTTATCCTTAGTAGTACATTTGATGATATGCCTCATTCTATATCTTTTAAAAATAAAGATAATGAGTATATATATGCTGAAATAGGATTTCTTAGTATTAGTATCCCTAAAATAGGAGAGTCAAGAATTTACTACATTATGTCTGTAGAAAAACAGGAACCACGATATATGAACTGTCCAGTAAATGTTTTTCTAGTTAATTAATTATTAATGACTAATCAATAACTAATAGATCATGATGTTTACAAATAAAAACATAAGAGGATTGAAAGTTATGGACAATCAAGAATTAACATTTATATCTAATGTTGATAGAGGGGATATCATGTCTAACATAGACTTTTCTCAATTCGGAATTCTAATTGAAGATCCTGTCGGCCCTAATAATACTGTTAAAAAAGAATTAACGAGTCAGGGTATTGTAGGTCTATTTATGAATAATACAGGAAACTTAAAGGGCTTCTGGGAAGCTATTGATAAATCTAGGAATCGTAGAAATAATAAACTTCATTTGATAGATAAGAATGCTTAGTTATTAAATAAGTTATTCACATAGTAATTAGGCATTAGATATTATTAAGTATAGACTTTACTTTTACTAATTTCTATCCTTGCCTTATTACTAGCCTTAAATAGATGTCAAAAATTCAACGACTAATTAGAATCAGCCGTTATAGTCTAAATGTGCTGAACGAATACATAGTTTATTATTTTGTACTTAACCTAAATATTTGGGTTGAGATATTGAAGGAGACTGATATAGATAAAGAAAGGGTTATTCACTTTATCAATAGAGTATCTTATGCCTGGCTTTTTGAAAGTAGTATGTTTATGCTTAACCTAGGCTTCCTTTACATTTTATTTCTGAATAGAGTTATAGAAGAACCTTCTGAAGACTGGTTAATTACCGATAATTCTACTTCAAGTATTATGAATGAGCTCTTAGAGTCTATTAAAAATAGAGATAGCTTTCATGACTTATATCCATATGAATTAGATTTGATTAAGCATTTATTATTTACATTGAGTGATAATTTAACTTTGTTTGAAGAAGAGGTCTTAACTAATTCTGAACGTATAAAACAAGATTACTATAGGACAACCCAATTAATAGAAGGTTTAATAGCATTTCAATAAACAAATCAAGATTAAGACTTATAATCAAATAATTTATGAAGATATACTTGTTTTTTGATCCAGAGAATTATGAGTTACTTGATTACTCTCAGAAAGAGAGTTTATATAAAGAGTGTGAGGAATTAGCTTTTTTATATAGGGCAGAATTGATTATTAATACACCTTCATCATTTACAACAAGAAAGTGTAGATTTACTTTTATAGATACAGAATTACCATTAAATTCAAAAGCTTTTCTTTTCAAAGAAGTATTTAAAAATTGCTATCTCAATTATCCGCTTTACGAATCTACTCATATTCCTTGTTATTTAAAACATAAAGAAGTCAATGAGTATGGTGTAGGCTATATTTTAGAAACTGAGGATGTGTAGCAAATTGTGTTCATACTTAATATAAAAATACCTTAAATACTTTTATGATTAATAGATTTAAAGAGTTCAGGGATATTGAAGCTATTTCAATTGAGGGAATAGAAGATAATATAGATGATGTAATTATTTCCATTAAAGGTGGTTTATATACAAACAAATCAGAAGTTAATGAAGTAGTTAATAAGCTTATCGATTATTTAAATCTTACAACCCAATATGTTTTATTTACCTTATGGACTAAAGATTATATAATTTACAGTATTCTAGATGTATCGGATCAAAGACAGGTCATTTCTATACCAAGGAATCCATTAAATTTATATGGTTAAACATTTATTATTTTTCTCCTCCCCATTTCCTTGAGACAGGAGGAATAGGGTTTCTACGAACAAAATGTCAAGGATAACGAAAAATATCAACAATTAAGAGGACTGGAACTTTGTCTAAAATTATTGATCCAAGTGAATGTGGTTATGATAATGGTACTGTTATCATGGGAGACAAGAAGATAAGAATTAACTTACACCATTGTGGCGACAACCTATTAACTACTTTCTTTGAGAAGCATTTAATCCCATATCTACAGGCAGGAAATAATTTAAATGATTTAATTTGTCAGTATGAACAAGGTCAACTATATAGATCAATATTAGGTAAGCTGGAGCGTCAAGGTTATTCAGTAAAAGAGCTGAAGAAGTTCTCACGATCTAAAGAATCATTATCTCCTGACATTGGTTTAATATTAGAACGTGCTTATTCTGCTCGCTCGCGGTGGTCTATTCAAAAAGTATTAGATATTTATGATCTAGAACTTGAATCTTTAATTCCTTATGTTGAAGATGACACATTGAGTTCGTCTTTAAAGCGATGGCTAAGATTGGGTATAGATAGGATAGTATCTTCTAAAAAAGAGGAAAGTCCATTAACTTCAATCTTAAGTAAAGGACACAAGGATTCACTTGAGTCTGAAAAGAAGGAATTAGTACAACAGGGGTCACATATTACTAATGGTACTTTGAGTACTAATGGTTCAAATGGTTCAAATAATAATCCTAAAGATAGCCATTTGGAATCAAGATTATCTAGTGACACTATGATTCAAGACATTGATACTAACTTCTTTACTCCTGATAGTAAGAAAGAAATGATTACTTCTATAGGAGAGGAAGAAGAAGTAGAAGTAGAAAATGAAGAAGAAGAAGAAGTTAAGGTAGTAATTGAAGTAATATCGCATAAAGTATACGAGTTAGAAAGTCCAATGGATTCTATTGAAGTTGATGACTTATTAGCGTTAATTAAAGATTCTAAGATCTTACGTTCATCAATTAAAATCACTGTTAATTAATTAGTTAATAATTATTTTTAGACAGTTCAGTTATTCAGTTATTTTATATTACTTAAGTACTTCCAAATATTGTTAATAAATAATATATCGGGGAAATATTGAAGTAACAGTAATTAGTATTGATATTAGGTGGAGCTAATAAATGTCAAGTAGAAACTTGGTACTTGATATTAACGATTTAATTAATCGTTTAAATCAAGGTAAATGTTTAGGAGAAGCAATAACTATTTCTATAGAGCCTTGTAGGGATGTAAATATATGGATTAGATATTTACACGAAACAAAGAACATTGAATATTTAGAGACAATTTTAGATTTAGTTATTGATTATTATTTTATAAAGCTAAATAAAATTATATTTGAAGAACATCTTAAGATTGAAGTCAGATGTAATCTTGAAGTCCTAAATATTACTAATGAAGTTTTAAATATACTCAATAGATTCGCAGAGAAAATATCTAATTTGTTTATAGATTTTGCTTTTTATAGATCTTTTGAATTTAATATTTTTAATAGTAATTTATCTTTATCTTCTTTGATTTCTTTTAGTCATATTGATGTAAAAGAATTTACTGTATTAATAAAGTCTTCTAAATTAGTAATTAATAATTTAGAAGTAAAAGAGAGACTAAGACTTATTAAAGAAATTCATGTTCATAATAAATTAGAGATAACTGATTGTGAATTTCTTTTTCAGAATGATATTAATAATAGATTAACTTTTTACGTACCCTTTTATGACCTACTTTTATCTACAAATAGTTTTCAATTATGCGGTAGCGATACTAAAGTTAATCTAATCCTTAAACGTTTAAAAGATAGTATATGTGATTTAGATATATTCAATGTTGTTCTATCCAACCCCACACAGAAAGAGATTAGGTTGAATATATCAATATCTGGTAAAGTTGAGACTTTCAATATTTACGGTACAACTTTAGATAATCTAAATTTCTTAGTAAAGTGTATTACTTGTGAACTCAATGGAGTGAGAGTAAAAGAGTTAGGTAATAGATTTAACTTTAATACTTTTAATTCATTTTTATCTTATAACTTAGAACGTTTATTTCTATTAGATTGTTCTTTTGAACTGTATAATACTGATGAAGTGATTTATCATTTGACTTCTATTGCTTCCTTATATATTTTAGAAGTCTATAATTGTTCTTTAAAAAGAATTCCTTTAATCCATAAGAGCTGTAAGTTAAGTAGATTAGTTTTAAGAGGCAATAACATTAACTATACTAATGTTCTCTCATCAGTAGCCGACAGTTATAAGACTTTAAATTACTGTTCATTAATTTTAGATAGAGATGTAGAAGATGATTTTACATGGGCTAAAGGTTTTATTTTAGCTTCTAAATATAATGGTCTCTTTTGTTGTATAAAATCTCCAGTTTTAGAGAACAGCATATTTTCTATTTTCAATAAAGCTGATAAAGACGATTATAATAGTGTGAAAATACAGGAAGAGCTACTTCGTCCTGTTAAAGATTGGAAGACTATATATAACTCTTTATTGCATAGCCAAAACGTAGTTTTTGAGTATCTTAGTCATTACACTTTTAGCTATATTAGAACTATCTTTTTTACTTTACTATTTTATAAAACTATAGAAAGGTTTATAGAGGATTTAGCTATTGTTAAAGGAGCTAAAGGACTAATATTATTAGAAGGACATAGTAACTCAATTTGGTATAAGTCAGAAGACTTTTGTTTAATGGAGGGTTTATACCATGTCAATGACTCTTATATATATACTTCTCCTTTGTTGGCATCTAGTAAAGCGGCTGATATTTTCTATAACTTGTTTATAGATATGAAAGTTTTGTTAATAGTTTGTCCTTCTACAGCAGATAGGCATATCTTGTTAGTCCCTAGGTCAGCTTGTAGAAGTTATAAGGAAGCCATGGATTGGATTAATAGAGGTAATATTGATAATCTAATATCAGAGTCATAAATGCTTATCTCAAGTTATACGTATACGGTTAGACTGGCAATGCTAACAATCACTATTTAATCTCAGAATTCTTACATTTTTAGATAGAGGAGTAATTGAAATACTCCTCTTATTCTTTTCCTAATACTAGACATAATAATATTGAGGATACAAAGGACAGTTCTAATATAAGAGAATTAGAAGAATAACAATTATTTATTAAAGGAAAGAGGAAATCAAATTAATGAAAACTATCAAAGGTAAGGTTAGTTTAGAGTTATTAAGATCTTATAAAAGAAAGGCTGAACAAAGGGATTATGGAGTACCTAAGTGGTTACAGTTTGCTTTACATTTTGCTGAGCAGTATGGAGTAAAGAGAGATGTGAAAGTTTCTCTGTACAGTGCTAGAAAGACATATTCTAAATATGTTACTATTAGTGCTAATGGTGAAAATGTTAAAGTTAGATTTTCTAATCATAAGCCTAATTTTGAGAAGGAGTTAAACAATGATTGCGATTATTTTGTAGGTCCCAGACATAATGGGCGATTTCTTGATACCGAGACTGTTAAGGCTTTGGTAGAAACAGATTTGAATCTGAATAGTACTTATTTAAAACCTCAACATAAATCTTCTAGACATTTTGAATAGTCCTTTTTTTTATATGAATAACCTAAATGTGATTATTGGTTAGTTTCTCAATAATCAATATATATTGGTGTAAGCAGTTTTCAATAGTTAATTTATTCTATTTTTATTGATTAAATATTATGAATAAAGACTAAATATTAAGCATTGAGAACATTCATTATTTACAGGCATGTCGATTAATATATTAACAAGATGGACATTTATATAGCTAGTAGACTTACAGATTCTGAGAAGGCTAAGAAGATATCAGATGAGTTAGAGTTAAACGGTCATCATATCGTTTTTAAATGGTGGGAAATTACAGAGGAGCTTGATGAGGAACAAAAGAAGCAGATTGCTCTTGGAGAATATGATGCAGTACAAAGTTGTGAAGCTATAGTATTTATACCTCCTGGCTATAAAGGTTCTCATTTTGAGTTAGGAGTAGCTTATGAAAGGAATAAGAAGATATTTGCTTTAAAAGATGTGGAAGGTTGGAAGGAATCTATATTTCATTATTTGCCCAATTTTCATGAAGTTACGGAAGAAGAATTGTATGAAGTTTTGAAATAAGATTTAAATAGAATAGTATTAGTGCGAATATGGTTTATTATTTAGTTCACCTACTCTTATTTATTAAAGATTAAATAAACGATCAGTAAAAAAAGGAATAGGTGAATTAATTATTTTATTGGAATGTTGTAATGCCTTTTGTCTTGTCATTAATTAGAGTATTAAAGTGGTATCACAAGAACTTAAATTAACAGCGGATTTAAAAAGAACTATAAAGATTGCTACTACTTCTAAGTACTCTGAGCTATATGAAAAGAAGTATACTGACTCTTCTTTAAGCCAATCCATTGAACAAGTAATAAGTTCTATGGCTAATTCTTCATTAGGTAATAAAAGATTAATATGGTTACTTTTACTTCTAACTATATTTACAGATAGGTGTATCTCCTATTATGCTTATGATAGTAAGTTACTAAATATTGCCACAAGGTATATAAAAATACTTTTTAGTAGGAGTATTATATTAGAGACTTCATTTGTTAAAGAGAGAGAACATACTCAATATAGGAAGTTGATAGAAGAAGAAGAAAAAGTGCTAATACATGACTTTGACCAAGAATTATTTATATTGAATAAGAAAAAGATTAACGTTCTTAGTTTTGTAGAAGCACTTAGTATAATGGGAGATTTAAATGCATTCTTCAAGAATAAAGATTTTTCAATTGAGGTATTTGTTAGACTAAATAGTAATATAGTTGAAGATCTTATAGAAGGGCAAGTGTTATTACCTGATTCTAATTCTAAAAGGATGTTGTTTAATTGGTGGCTATTAGAAGTGATACCTTGTTCTTATCATTTTCTCTACCCTAGAATCAATTTTTAAGTTTTCATTTTTCAATTAAACATTGCAATTTATAAAGATATAAGATTTAAAGAATAAGTATGAAAAACATTGATTGTGTTAATAGTGTAGAAGATACAGCTATCTATAAATTTGCTTATAAGACCGGACTAGAGAACCCTTACAATAAACAGGAAGTACCAGTCCCTATTATATTATATGGAGCTCCTTATTATTGGAGTAGACAAATGAAAGTAGCTGTGTGGATAGAAGCTTATAAACAGGGTCAATTAGCGGCTAGAGTTTACTCTAAAGTATAATAGGGTCAGCTTTAAGTAGCATAAGTTAACTTAAATATTATTAGTTTAAATAAGAAAGTTAAAGGTAAAGACTATTATTATTTAGTATGTCCCAAAGCCTCAGGGAATAGAAGTAATAAAGATATTGAAGGTCTTTATAGAATAAAGAAAGAAGTAAACTATTCAACAAATAACTTTCTAAAGACTTTCAGTTTTGTAATAGTGAAGTGTCCTAGTTCTTATAAACATCATGTTATTATAGTTCCACGTGACTATATAGGAACTTATAAAGAAGCTATGAGACAAATTAATAGAGGAGAAAGTTTGATGAAATAAAAGTCGAGTCTCAGTTAGATATTATTAGAATATGAATATAAACAATGAGATAAAGTTTTATTCCTTTGAATTTGATTATGGAAGAGGTTATCAGGGTGCAGGTTTATTTAGTGCTACACCTAATATAATAAGCGGATTAATAGGTAAAGAAATTCACTTTGGAGAGATTAGTGGTAAACATTCAGAAGTGATTGTTAAGATTGAAGAGGGAATGATTAAAGAATTACCTTTAGGACTTGCTGACGAATCTTTAAATAAAAAAGATATATGCTTTGGTTTAAATCCTTTAGACTATATCACAAAGTATGTAAGTGAAGTAATAACTCCTGACTTAAAAAGAATTTGTATTAAAGACTTTTCTTCAATATATAGAATTTATGATAGTCATTCTTACATTGAGAACTTAGAAAGTATGAATTGGTTAGAGAGAGAATGGTATGATACACTAAATTATAAAACAGGTATTATAGAGAATTGGTGGTTAGAAGAAATTATACTCAATGATGATTTAGCTTATACTTTAAAATTCACTTTAGGACAATTAGTTTAGTGATTAAAATTAAAGATTCTTTTAAAATAAGTAGAATTAATAACTCAATTTATATTGTTAATACCAGCAATGAAGAGTCTAAAGAAATAACAGATCTTTATGAATTGCTTTCTAATATATCAGTACATTATGAGGGTAAAAATTTAGAGTATACTGATCAGCAGTTTCTAGAATTAATTTGGAATACCATTCCTTATAACCATACACCCAAACAGTCTGAAAGATTTGATATGACTCATGTCTGGCAGATATTACTAACATATTTTTAGAGAGATAGAATACAAAGATAATGATTAAAAATAGATATTGTCCGGATATTTCTAGCCCGCCTGGTGAAACTATAATCGATATGTTAAGAGAGAGCGGTTTAACTCTTGAACAGTTTAGTAAATTATTGAATGTTGAGGTGATACAAATAAAACATCTTATAAATGGCTATTTATCTATTACTGAACCTTTAGCTATTAAATTAGCTGAGATACTAGGAAGTAATGAAGAATTCTGGTTAAATAGAGAGTTTAACTATAGACAGTCTTTACTTGAAGAGAGTTATGGAAAGAGTTGTAAGAGGTTGTATGGCTACCTGGAATAGTTATAGATCTTAATAGTGAATTATCAAAAGAAAGCTATGGAAGAAAGTATAGATTCAGTTGTTAAATCTGGAGGCTTTAAGGGTAAATATTTAGTTATGCGTGATAGGTATGGATATAATTATACATATATAAAAATGCATAACAACATATGGATATGTTTAGATCATACTTTAGAGAAGTATAAAATAGTTAAAGACAGTTCATGGTTAGATAACTTGTATGACTTAGATGGTTAATACAAACTGAAAGCTTTTAAGGAATGGATATATGTATATCCTGTTTTAGTTTATTGAATTAGGAAAAGGTGGATATTTATATGGGGTACGAATCAATTCAAGAAATCATTAATTTATTATCTGATCCTGAATTAGGACTTACTGAAGAAGGGCTATTGAAACAAATGGTTTATAAAAGTAAGTTATTAGCCGGGATTAGAGGTTATGATGGCTATTCACAATCTTTAAGTGATTATTTAGATTATAGGAATGAAGGGGGTAAATATAAGTTTAATGAAGTTAAGCTGATAGATCTTTTAAAGCTGATTGGATTTGAGCATAGAACTGGACATTTCACTATGAGTACGTCAATTGAGGATTGGCAGTCTTGGGATGGTAGCGAATACTCCAGTCTAATTATGTATAAAGACTATCCACCTGTTGCCTATACCGTTCAATGGCATAATGATGAAAGCTTAGGCTGTGTGCTAATCCAATTTAAAGAACTTAGTCAAACGTTTGAAGAGACATTTAAGAATTACAATCTAGTCATTGGTTCAGGTAGTGATGAGGAGACTGCTTGGCATTCAGCGGCAATTGGGGAGGTATCTACTGTCCCCTGGAATATTGAATCTTATTTGTACTTAGACTCATGATCTTTGGTTGTGTTTAAGTTATATATATGGCATGAAATAACATTATTAATAATATATATATATTAATGATGCTATTTCATATTTTACTATTTGAGATAAAAAAGGTAAGGAGATAAAGAGATTAACTTGTTTAATAAAAGTAGATTTATTCCCGGTGATGTAATATCGCTTCGATTAAGTTCTGAATATTGGGAGTTATTTGATACAGAGAATGATGATGAAGAAGAGACTAGACTATATACGTCAGATCCATCATTAGAATTTGTAGTACAAATAACTGGAGTTATATTGACAGATGATATAGAGAAATATATGTTTCATAACTTTACTTCTCCAGCTTTAATAACTCTTATGCCTTTTAATTTCAATTCTGATAACTTGTTAGTAGAGCTGACCCCTAAGTATTTAGTTTATATGTATGACAAATTCAAACTAAAACTAGAAGCTCCTTTACAGGAAATGGAGTTGCTAAGAGGTAATTTGATAAAGCAGGTTAAAGTCACTTATTTATCTAGATAAAAACTAGTTAATTGGTGATTATAATAAAAACAGTAAAGATTATAAGATTTATAGATAACTGAAAAGCGTAGTCAGATAATATTGATATATTAACCCTAGAGAATAATGAATATTTATATATCGAGTGTATTAATACATTCTAAAAAAGCTGAGCAAATAGCTGAAGAATTGGAAGATAGAGGTCATATAGTTCCTTTTAAGTGGTGGGAAAAGATAGGAGACTTAACAGTTGAAGAAAGTAGGGACTTAGCAACTAGTAAGTATCTTGCAATTCTTCAGTGTGAAACCTTTATACTTATACCTTCTGAATGTGAAGGGTCTGATTTTGAGCTAGGGGTAGCCTTTCATGCTAATAAAAAGATATTTGCTTTAAAAGAATGTGAAGGCTGGGGGGAGTCTATATTTCATTATTTACCTGGTATTAATGAAGTTAAAGAAGAAGAACTTTATGAAATCTTAGAGAACATTTCAACTATTTAACCGTTGGTGAAAATGACTTTATGTCTTTAGTTAGTATTAATCTTAATAAAGAATAAAAGGCATAAAGTCATATTCATTATTATGAACATGTATTATTTAAATAAACAAAAACAGATTATTGATGAGATTGGTTTAGAAGATTTCATGGATTTTAGTGAGAGAGTTATTACTGAAAATAAAGACAGCTTGATTGCATTAGGTCATATTGGTTTTGATGAAGAAGACCTACTTAGAGGTACAGGTAGAACTACTCAAATGTTAGTTAATGCTTTATGCATTTGTGAAACAGAACCTCTTATTTTATTGGGCTATGATATTAACTATGGAAAGATGTTAGGAAGAAGACTTAATTATTTAGCAAGTTTATGTAATATAGAAATTAAAGATTGTGAAACTTCTAGTTATCAGCTCTTTCTGGGCAATTTAAGAAGAGGTGGATATAAACATAAACGGGATGTTATATGTTTTGTAGACCATTATTGCTTTCAATATCAATCTTCTTCACTATAGAAGACATAAATTACATAAAATCGAATTCAATTGATTATACTAACTCTGATTGCTAACTTAGCTTTCTATTAATTAGATATGTATATATATTTATATATATATTTACAAATATGCTTTTAAAGAATTTAGATTTAGATTTAATAAAAAATCCATTAAAAACTTTTTACGAGGAATATGGTTATAAATTTACTTATGGAACTTATTGGCTGATAGATGATTCGACAAAAGTAAATGATTATGTCCTCATTAAAGGGTACAGTACAGAGGGATTAGTGCAGAAAACTATTAAGTTTGTGCGTAATTGGGATGTTGATAAATTGATACATCAACTCAATGCTTTACAGACATCTATAAATAGGTTAGATCATTTAAGTAGTGATAATGATTTTTATTTAATCGTTAAGGATAAGTTAAGATTAAATGATTTTGAAATATCTTTTCTTTCAACAGAGATTGAAAGATTATCAGATTATAGATGGCGGAATAATATAAAATTAATTCCTTGTAAAGGTATTAAAGAGATTAAAGGTAAAGGTTATTTAAAGAGTTCATCGTCTATGTTCTTTCCTATAGAAGCTGCGGATGTATGGAATGTACCGTTAGATGAACCACTGTATTTAGATAATCCTTTGAGTTATCAAATAGTAAGGTTTAAGGATGAGTACACAGTTATTCCTAAATGGGATAACAAATATGAATTAGGTTATTGGAAAGGTGAGTTAATGTCTAATTTACCTTATCGTGATAATTTAATTTTAGAAGAAGACTCTGAATCTAATGCTTATAAATTATGTCAATTATTAGAAAAAGCTTATAGCAGGGGTTGGGAAGATTGTAAGGATAACTTAATTTTTAACTTAGAAAGAGAGTCTAAAATATGATATATTATGGGACAAGAGCAGAGGACGGACATTTTATTTATATTTATCCTTCTTTTCATCAGGTAACACTTTGTGTGGAGGATACTAAAGAAATAGTAAAGTTAAAGATAGAGTTAGCTAAAAATCAAGAATTACCTGAGACCAGAGAAGAAGAAATAGCTATTGACTATTGGGGCTGGTACGACTTTAAGAATGAAGAAATAAGCTTGATTCAAAGTAGTTGGATATTAATGAAGGTATGTTTTGGCAATTCTATGAATACATTAATGCAGAATGGCATGGGTAAACCCGTTAGACTGAATATAGAAGTAGCTAAGTAAATTATTCATCAATTACATAAAAAGAGAGGATAAAAATGATTGTAGATATTAATGCTGTTAACTTATATACTCCTGACTTAGATCGTGATTTAGTTGAAGCTAAAGCTGCTTCTCGTTCTGAGGACTCTACATTAAATGAAAGAGTAGCCAATAGAATTGTTACAGTAAAGAACGATAGAAATAATATAGCCAATGCACAAGGTTCTGGTGAATGTTGGAAAAGCTAGGATTATGATTAAGGGTAATAGATCTATAGAGAATAAAAGCTATTATTCGACAGTTTCTTTATCTCCTAAAATATGCAGTTTATTGAGAAGACTTTATCCCAACTTAGGATCATCAACTTCTGACATTGGGGCTAAACTAGATATAATCATACTTAAAAATAAAGGTCAAATTTATTCTGGGGATTATAAAAAAGTTCTTGAGTATAATATTAGAGCTGATATTTTTGTAATTAAGTATGAACATGAAATAGGAAGAGACGGGTTTAAATACGCATATCAGTCGGGTCTAACTAAATTAGTTTATGAGGATTATATAATTGATGATTAATATAACAATAGAAGAGTTACAAAATAGGATTAATTTTCTTCGTGGACAGTGGATAAAAAAAGTAGGTTATGCTTATGGAGATAATTTGTATTTGGAGTTTGATAAGAGGTTTATCTTTATTGATACTGACACACTTTTAGTGAAGAGAGATGAAGGGTGTTTATCAACTAGATATTCAGATTGGGTTTTAACTAGAGATAATGAAATAATTAGTTGCTCTGATACAATCAATGATCTGACTAAATCGTTAATACTTCAATTAGAAAACAAGAGATTAAGTCATTGTAAAGCTCTTACAGATGGTAATATTCAATTAAACTTTAATGATGATTATATACTCAAAATCATTCCTAACTTTAGTAGTATCAAAGATGAGAAAGACTCTGAAGATTATCAAGAAGGATGGGAATTATTAACTCCATATAATGAAGCTTTAGGGGTTAAATATAATCATCAAAGAAATATTATTTGGTACTCTACAAGTTCTAATGTTCCCATCTCATGAAGAAATATATATATACTAAATGTTTATTAATAAGGAAAGGAATTAATTTGTTATGTCTGGAACTTATAGAAAGCAAGGGAATCCTAATATTTGCTCATGTCAGGTTGGTTATAGGAATTGTTAAAGAACTATAGAAAGCTGCAGATGAATTAAAAGGTTAATTAAGAAACTAATTATTGTACTACTATACCCCTTCGTTAATAATTATCTAATAGTAATACACTAGTTAGTATCTTTATTCCGGCTTAGCTCTGTAATCTAATCAATAGAGAAAGATGTCATTTGTAAAGGAAGATGGGGTACGCCGTTAAGTTTATTAGTTGAAAGCTTTAGAGTTTATACTTCTAACTCTTCTTATTTAGAAGTTTCTACAGGGAAGTATGAGAGGGAAGAACTCACTCAAGTCATTGCACTGATTGACCAATTTTACGAAGAGTCGCCATAGGATTATGTTAACTTTTTATTAACTACATAAAAGTCATAGTTACTAGTGATTTAAAAGAATGGCGAGCTGGATAGAGGTTCACCGTAGAGCCTATTCATCAGAAAGGTAATACTTTTAATCTCTGCTGGAACTCTTTTGAGTCTTGGCGGATATATTGTGTATAAGGAGGAAGAAAAATATGAGTCATAGTTCTAAGGAAATACCTTTTTCAGTAGAGCAAGTTCATCAATTACTCAAATCTGTTATAGGTAAATTTATTCAAGAAGCCCATCAATATGAGGAATATGTAACCAATATTGAACCTTTCTTAAGTCTGAGTTCTGACAAACATTCTATAGAAGTTTGTACGAGTTTCTCTAATATAAATGGTCATTGGGTATATAAGAAGAGGGGAGAGATTATTGATCCCCCTAAGAAATACGGAGAAATGCTTTTAGTTAAAGAGCTAAAAGGACTAGAAATAGTAGACGTACAAATTGAGGAGTATGTACATCCTCTTATAGGGCCCTACTTCAAAATAATATTGAAGTTAGATAAAGGTTATAGTATAGAGATGACTTTAGATACAGCGGCTTTAAGCGATAAGATATTTTCAGCTAGAGATGGTTGTTGTATTCTCTATATCATTTATGAATCTAAAGTAGAAATTATATACTGGGGTTTTAAAGCGTCAGACAACCAATTATCTACTAAATTATACTTAGAAGAATATGAATAGAAAAGAAATAGAAGATAGGGTATTACTATTGGCTTTAACAGGTAGCCATGCTTATGGTTTAAATACAGAACATTCTGATGAGGATTATAAGGGTTGTTTTGTAGCTGATAAAAAGCATTACTTAGGCTTTAGTAATGTTTATCAAAAGGATGCAGGTTGGGATGATTTTATAAATGATCCCCCTTCTAAGTTTCCTTTATTAAATAATACAGATACCTGTTTATATGAATTATCTAAATTCATAAATTTAATACTTGGTAACAATCCTACTTGTCTAGAGTTATTATTCTTAGATGACAAGTTTTATATTTATAAGAATCCTTTAATAGAACCTTTAATACAAAACAGAGATTCTTTTTTATCTAAGAAGATAGGACATTCTTTATTGGGATATGGACATTCACAATTAAAGAAGATTGAAGTTCATAAGAAATGGTTACTAGATCCACCTACTGAATCTCCTAGACTTGAAGACTACGGTTTAGAAGAACCGTTTATACCTCTTACTAAAAATGAGAAGAATACCTTTTTAACTTTCTTATATTTGATAATAAGAGAGACGTTAGAAAGGATGCCAGATATGGAAGATCTTACTGAACTTCTTATTAGTAAGATCGATATAAAAGAGCTTCTTAAAACACAATTCATGCCGGATGAAGTTATTGACTATGCAGGTTATCTTACTAGATCTAAAGATGACTTTATGAAATTGTTGCATGCCACCCATCTTTACTATAAAGCTCTTAAAAATTGGAGGTCTTATCAATCTTGGAAGGTGAATAGAAATAAGGAAAGGGCTAAGTTAGAGGCTAAGATAGGTTATGACGCTAAATTTGGTAGTCATGCCTATAGATTAATAGCTATGGGCATTGATACTTTTAAATATGGCAAGTTTGTAGTTAATAGAAGGAAAGCAGGTGATGTAGATTATATATTAAGTATTAAACAAGGTAATATTCCTTATGAAGAATTAATGAGTAAGACAGAAGTAATGATGGAGGAATTAAAAGACCTAAGAGAAAATAATAATATTCTTAGAGACAAACCTGATTCTAAGTTAGCTGAAGATATTTGTATTTCTATATTAGAAGATTATATGGTATAAAGTTGTATTATTTTACTAGTATCTATTAACTTCTTATTTATGAACTATGAATATTATTAAGTGTTTAAGAATTAGTCTAACTTATCAAGACAAAGTAGAAGAGTTTATTATATCAACAAAGAATTTACAGTTAAGCTTATCTGAGATAGTACATAGATCCTTATTGCAATCTAAAGGTTTTCCTATAAAGATATTTATGTCGGAAGAGTTTTCTAGAACTTTAACTTTAGAAACCCATGAAGAAAAAGGAATTCCTTTGATACAAAAAGATGAAAGTCTTATAGAAGTACAAGACGTTGAAGCCTTTAGGAGATTATTAGCTTCTAAAATATATCTTCTATGTGATGGAAATGAGAATATATTGGATCAATTGGACCAGGCTATATATAATGCTAAAGATTGGTTTAAACTATAAACTATTTTATTTATTGGATATTAATTATGGCGGATGAAAGAGTAATGCTAACCTACTGGCCGTTAGATTATTTATTAAAAGTTTATATTGATAATTATCCAGAAGACAGTTCTGATGAAGAAGTAATAGAATTCTTTAACTCTTTCTTGAAAGACCGTGTAGGCAATGGTATATCTATTTCATTAGTTGTTTATTGTTCTTCTGATAAATATTTATCTACAAGGTTGAGATTACTACTTTCATTACTAAAGAATACCTATGAAATAGACGTACATAGTCTTACCTTTAGTTTTAAAGATTGTCAGTTTACTAAAGTAATAGACCTTTATAACTTATTAACACAAGAGTTTAACAAGACAGAGAGTAGATTAGTGCACTTTGAATTATGTACTATCAATGCTAATCTAATAAGTTTATTAGATCATGTTCCTGGAAGTTTCGATCTAAAGTTTGCTTGTTGTAAGTTTATAAGGATTAATTCTAATTTTATCCTGCCAGTATCTAGCAAAGCTGTAGAAAAGAAGGATAAAGAATATAAAAAGATTGTCTTTGATAAATGTATTTTTTATAGTAGTGTTAACAATCTAAGATTTGACTCTAACTATTGTATAATTTATTTTACTAATAATAGATTCGTTGGAGAAATTTCTTTCACAATCACTGGACATTCAAAGAAATTCACTATTGGAGGTAATAGATATACGGTTGGAAGTAGAATAAATATACAGTCCACTCCTAATTCTGTAATTGATAAATTATTTGCAAGATGTAAAAGTATTATCTTTTGTTTTGATCTTCATAAAGTTATTTGTCTTGACTTAGATGCACCTTTTGTTTCAAATAGTAAGAGCTGGTTAGGTGAAAATATTGAAATAGATAGTATATATATTTGTTTACAAAAGAGTAATAAACAAACATTTCAGTCTTTTATAGAATTTTTAATTAAGGAAGTTAGTAGTTTAAAAGAGTTACATATTACAAATATAGACTTGATAGACATTCCTGACTTATCAATAAATCCAAACTTTAAGGATAAAATATTAACATTAAAGTGTAAGGATTTTAACTCTTTTGATATTGAAGAGTTAGTAAGAATTAGGTTTAACTCTGACTTTATTAGACAATATAGACATAATACAATTACTCTTAAGTTCTTTAAGGATCATCAAGTAGACCTTTCAAATCTTAATTCTATATTATGTTTATTCTATGATTGTTTTATAGAAATTAAAGTACCCATAAGTGGGGAGGGTATATTTTATAACGAACTTTGGATTAAAAGAGAGTCTAGCATCATTTCATCGGAACCAAACGCTTATTCATACATGAATTATTACTATGAAGAACAAGACATTTATAACCATCCTAGAAAAGTAAATAAATGGTTAGGCTCTAGTAATAGATGGAATTGGAGTGACCTGTTTGATAAAGACTTGATGTCAAAGTTTTCATCAGAAGAAAAAGAGATTTTTGTAAGGACTTTGATTTCAAAAGAAGAAAAACTATCCTTTTTTGAAGACTTTATAGATGACTGTTATGAAAGAGGTTATGTCCATTTAATTGAAGAGATTAATAGAGATAGCAATCCATATTCTCTTTATAAATTAAGTTTTAGTAGAGATTATGTATTACACAATATAAGGATAGTAAGGATGCAATGTCCTTCGACAAAGCAATTCCATAATATATTAGTGCCTTTAGAGAACTCTGTAGAAAAGGCTGTCAACTGGTTGAATAAGGGAATAGATTTAAAATCATTTGTTAGTGAAAGTTAATTATATATACATAAGTTAAAAAGATTAAAAGGAGCTATTTATTTATGACTTGTGGAGTAAGTTGGGACTTAGGGTGTGATTTAGAATTTACTCCTAGCCAATTAAAAGATAAATCAAGTAAAGAGATAAAAGATTTAACAATAAGAGTCTTAGATAAAAATATACAACCATCTTTTAGGAGGATTCCTAATGTTAAGATTTATTATACTGAAGAGGGTCTAACCGATATTATATTAGCTGTTTGGAAGGTTATTAAAGAATATAGTGGTTTTCTAGAGGTCCATAATGTCTATATAATATGTTACCAGTTAGGGAATGAAGAATGTGTAAAGTTAATTAAGACTCTAAATGTTTTAGACTACCTGTCTTGTTATAGTATTAACTTCTCTTTAACATTAATTAAATGTAATCTTGATAATCAAATATTTTATTCTATAAACTACCCTAGAAAATTATACATTTATATTGATAGATGCAAAGTAGACTGTACATCTTCTAGTGTTTACTCTAATAGTAAAAGAATAAAAGCAACAAGAAGTCATCGAATAGAAATTGATGCATCTACAATCTGTTTAGGAAATAATACTTTGTTAGATATTTTTGGAGGAGTAGGTAAGTTAAGTCTTTACTATAATAATATAGAAGGCACTAATAAGATATTGACATTAAATATTATTAATGACATTCACCGGTTAGTGGTTAGAGCTTGTGATTCTAGTTCTAAAGTTAGATTAGTTACTAGCCCAAATGTTAATATTGAGAATCTGTATATTTATAATACAAATATAGATTTTGAATTTGACATAGGTGAAGTAGAGGAACTTTATTTAGATACCTCTATAGTCCCACAGAATAGTAATAACAATTGGCTGGGAGATAGATCTAAGATAGGCGAGACTCTGATTGTATTAAATAATAGGGAGAACCAAGATGGTAAGACTTTCAGAGAGTTTTTAGACTATCTTATTAAATCCAATCTAAACTTTAAAAGTTTAAATATTAAAGGCATAAATTTGCTTGATTTACCAGACCTTTCAATCAATCCTAATTTTAAAGCTTCACAAGTAATAATTTATATAGAGAATCTAACTGAACAAGATTTACATTCTTTTATAAACAATAAATTAACTAATTGTTTTATTGATGGGTACAAAAGAATTGAAGTAATCTTTTACGTTGAATCTTTTCATCAAGAGGATGTGAGGTTAATAGCTAAATTAATGCCTTTGTTAAAAGCATTACATCTTTCAATAATTAATGATAATGAGACTTTATTCACGGAGTTTATTCCGAATCGTTATCGTTATGGGATTACCTGTCCGGCTTCACTGTTTACATACTTAGAGCCAGAAGAGGCTTTTACACGTCCTTTAGCTTTTGATAAGATATGTAGTTCTAGTTCTAATTGGAGTTGGGAAGATCTTTTTAATAAGACTTTGGTATCCCAATTACAACCACTACGTTCGAACGCGTATATACAATCTTTATATAGAATCTCTAATTTACAAACATTACTTGAGTTTACTACAAAATGTGTAGATAAAGGGCATGTGGAGATGATTAATACTTATTCGGACGAATATAATAGCTATCAACTTTTTTCAATTTATATACCTTATCTAGATGCAAATCAGTTACTATCGTTTAGGTTTAGAATTCTTAGAGTTGAATGCCCATCAACTAAGGACATTCATTATTTGCTTACTCCCATATTTCTATCTGCTAAAGATGCTATCAATTGGTTGAATAACGGAATAGATTTGAAATCATTTGTTAGTGAAACTTAGAAACATCAGAAAAAAGAATAATGTTTATTGTTCACTGAGTATTGAAAGTAGCTATATTTTGATAGCCATAGCCACCAAGTTTTATAGCTACTTTCTCTACATTAAACTTCCCCTTAGTTGACTGGATTACATATCTATTATCATTTGTTAATACTCCTATAAAAGGAGGTTTTAGTAATTGGTGTTTATAAAGGGAATGTAATACATACTTAGGTAATATTTTAGTTATCGTATAAAATTTACTGCCCTTAGAGAATTTATTAGATAACTTACAACATACTTCATTAGAGAATTTATTTTCATTAGGAGCTAATTTAACAATAGGAACTTTGAACTTATTAATAGATCCTACACTCCAATACTTTATTGTATTGTCAACAATACTATTTTTCTTATTCTGGCTGTTGTCATCGTCTTCTAACAAATCAATATTTGGTATCGCTAATAACTTTTTATTTACTACTAGATTCTTTCTTGTATTAATGTAATAAGAATTATGAGATACAAATCTTAATACCAATTGTTGTAATGTAAGATTCTTTATTTCATTAAACAATAAGTACTGCTCTGTGTTTCTATATGTACTGACTTCTTCGTTAATACTCTTTATTATTTCTTTGCTAAAAGGTAATTTGTATGTACCTTGATCATTTATTACTTTTAAAAAGTAGGGGATAGATTCATCTTTAAAATAATGTCTCCACACTAATATAGCTAGAGAACTATTTTTAATATCTTTTAATGAAATATTGTAAAGACTATTTAGGTTCTCAAAGCTAGTTATATCAGTCGATATATAAGTAATGTTATTATTGTAGTTACTCCATTTATTAAGATTAGAAGAGTTAACCTCTAAATCAATTATTAATACATCTTCATTTGTATCAAATAACTTTCTATTTAATTCTTTTAAAGGCCACCCTATAATCTTACATTTAGGGAATATTAATTTAATAACCCAAAGATATGAGAGTTCTTTAAGGGACAACCTATCATCATCCTTTTGATAATGAATTACTAAGAGTCTTTTATTAGTTACGGTCATATTAGAAGTTGATAATTACTTAACAGAACAAAGAATATTATTTTTAACGTTCAGTACTTATTAATAGTTTTTCTTTATTCTACTTTATTTATACTTTTCTGAAATAGCTAATGTACCTTTCTAAACTCTTCTCTAGGGTGAAATATGATACTGTAGGGTGAGTGCGTTATATTTACTACTTATGCCTCCTATATTGGCCTTTAAGAGTATTAACTGTAAGAGTGAGTTAAAAGACTCCCATATATATAAGGTAGAGATAGTAATGGTGAAAACAGCCTTAAACGTATTGAATAAATATGTACACGGGTACGTATTTAAAGAGTTTGTTGTAGACTCTTTTTTTAATGAATTAATTCTTAGCCGCTTTTGTGGTAATGATATAACTATAAAAACTTTTCCTTCTACAGGTATTAATGAAATAATAGCTAATGATCAGGTTTTATATAATAGTAAGATGATTTGGTCCTCTGATAATTTATTGGATATTAAGTACAGAGTTGGAGAAGTTATTAAGAATAACTTTCCTAGTGGCATTTTGCTACAGAAGATAGAGATTTATGAGGGACTATTGGACGAAGCATCAGCTGTAATTATAGACTTACTATTTGATCGTGATTGTATATATAGAACTTACTTTTCAAAGGACTATTATATTGAGAATGATGGAAAGTCTTCTTTCAGAATTATGGAGTTTAGTAAACAAAATAGACGCAACTACAGTTACTGTATAGAATGTTCTTTTAACAATAAAATCAAACAGCTAAGTTGTGATTTGAATAAACAAATAACATTTAGCATTATTTAGGACAATATTGTTAGTTATCCATAATGTCTTAATAATATATATATATATTTAGAAAGAAATAAAAAGAGAAAGAGTATGAGTTTTCAATGGAGTTGTTTAGAAGATAGATTATATGTCACCAACACTACTAAGTTGATAAATGAATTAGAACCAGGTAATTATGCATTAAGATGGGATAATACTTTAAAGACTTTTTATCTAGCTAAAAGAGGACCCTTTGAGTTACCTGACAAGTTATATGGAGATTTCTCATCAATTGAAAGATACCTAAGCGCCTTTCATGCATTTGATCATAATGTTGGTATTTTGCTCAATGGTTTAAAGGGTACAGGTAAAACTTTATTTGCTAAGAAGTTATGTATTGAAAGTAACTTACCTGTAATTCTTATAGAAAATGAAGAAGAGATTCTAGAATTCAGTAATAAGTTCTTAGACTTTTTCAACAATCCTTTGCTTAATGAATGTATTGTCTTTATAGATGAGTTTGAGAAGAAGTTTTGTAAGGATGACGAAGATCAAGAAATATTACTAAGTTTATATGATGGAACTTCGTCTAACAAACTTTTATTTTTAATGACAACTAATGAAGCTAATGATATAAGTAAGTATTTTACAAATAGGCTAGGTAGGATACGTTATCGGAAGACTTATGAATCTCTACCTCCTGAAGTAATTGAAGCAGTCATTGAAGATTTATTAGAAAATCAGACTTATAAAGGTAGTGTTATAGAGGTAATAAAAGATTATATAGCCACCTATGATGTTCTTATAAATATTATTAAGGAATGTAATCTTTTCAACAAACCTGCTTATGAGTTAGTTAGCGAATTAAATTTAAAGAAAGAATATAAATTTTATTACCTTGAGTCTAATAGTGATAAATACAAACTTACACATCCCTTTAAATTAGAGTTGACTCTTCGTAATGAGAGTATGCATTTTAATAGAGCTTATTATCCTTTTAGGTTCTCTTGTTCGGATGGACCTATAGATGTGATAGTAAGAAGTGAAGATGTTGAGGTTCTTTATGATGAAGATTTAGAACCTTATTTTTATATAGGGATATTGCATAAAGAGGGTCAAGCTATAACTCCTAAAGACAAAAGATATAAGACCTTACCACCTTCAGAAAAAGTAAGAATAAATGTGAGTTCTTTTCCTTTCCTTTTTTAGATAGATGGATGAATAACTTAATGAATAAGTAGGAGGGAAGCTGGATTAAAGATCCAGCTATAGTTACTGACATAGTTAAGAAGACTGATTAAGCTCATAATGATATTAATGTTTTACCATAGGAATCCCAAGAGAACAAATGAGTTACTAGCAAGTTTTATGTAGATAGATAGTAATGTTATCTGAATCACAGAAGAATAAAAGACTTACTAGATATTTGAATGAATTTAGAAACCAGTATCCTGAATTTAGTTGGAGTTCTCAAACTGTTGTAGAAGATGCCGACGCAGTTATTTTCACAGATAACGGTCTATTATCTTTTAATATATATCTACAGTCTTTAGAGAGTTATACTTCACTATCAATTACTTTGGTATCAGTAAGCAACAACACTGTAATATGCCACTTTGATAATTTGTTATGGGAAGACTGCATTAATGTCATTAATATTTGGATAGCTTTAAGTAAATCGATTGTTCAATATAAAGGAATGCTAGGATGATTTTTATTTATATTGTAAGAACTTAATCTAACGAGGAATGGCAGTGGGCATAGAAGAAATATTAGCTTCTATTAAGAGTAACGAGGACGGGGGAAGCTCTTAACTTACGACTTGTCAAATGATCCACATAGTAATGGAAGGAAAAAGTAAATGAGTCTTTTAAGTAAGATTTGGTCAAATGTTAAGGATGAACCCAACTACGCATCTAAGCCAGAAGGAGTAATTGAGATTACTTTTTCATTTAACACAGTATATTTTTTGAGAGATGAATCTCAAATAGCAGACTTTAGCGAGGGAATATATGGAGGGACTATCTCTTCTTTAATAGGTACTAAGTTAGGGGATATGTTAGATTTTGAAGTAGGTGACCGAACTATAGGAGAAATTTTGGGGGTAGCTAGTTTAACTTCTTTTAAGGTTGATGGAAGACCAACTACAGGTGATTATGAGTTCACAGGCAAAGAGTCGTCAGTACACTTTTATGCTTCAGGGGATGATAAAGGCAATATATAATAAGTAATTGCAGTAAGTAGTTCTACATTCGGGGGAGGCTTCTCCTCCCCAATATTTATTAAATGGAGATTGTACATGTTGGTAAGATCAGAAACGTTAGGTTGTTTTGAAGCGTGTTATATAAAAAATTGGGGGGCTTTTTGTAAGAAGATAAAAGATCCTTTAGCAGATGTTAAGGATTTAGATGTCACATCGTTTGATGTAGTTGATACGTTCGCTAAGATACCTAGTAGTTTATGGGAACGGATTGTATCTTTGTATTTTGAGTACGTGACTTTATTAGATTCTGAAGTAACAGTCATATTATTTCAACATAAAAGTAGAGATAAGTGGAAGTGCTGTGTTCCTCTTCAAGTAGTTAGTAGTGCTTCAGCTAAAGCCAATTTCAAGCATATTGTTGATATTGAAACGGGTCAAGAATTTACGTATCCAGATGAATGGGATGATGATTGGATTCATGTAGGTTCTTCTCATAGTCATGGAAGTATGAGACTTGATACGTTTAGTAGTACTGATGACAATAGCGAATTGTCTATACCAGGTATTCATATTTTAGTTAGTTGTATCGATGTGAGGAAAAGTACATATAAAGTGACTGCTAGTATAGTCCAAAACTATACAAGATATTATGTAGATGAGACTCTTGTCATTCAATTGGATGGAGGAGTAAAAGAGCAGAATACATATAAGGGCTACTTTAATTCCTTTATTTTTAAAGGTGACCCCGATCGATTAATCTACACGTTGTCTAATAAAACACCTTTTACAGAAACTATAAAAGAATATGTCCATAAATTTACTAAAAAGACTAAGAATAATAAATCTAGAAAAGGAACTGTTAACGCAAGATCTAAAGTTAGTAATCACAATTTCCCTCCTAAATATTTAAGTAGAGGAGAGTATTTGAATGTTGAAGAGTATCAATATATTCCAGTTGAAGAGGCAAAGCTTTCTTTAAGGAAAGCATTTCAAAAAGCCTTAGATTCAGGTGTGTCTTTAAAAGAAATTGAAGATATTTTATATGGTGAAGACCCTCTTTACTATGATGATCTTATGAATCTATAGGGGATTATTATGCTTTTACATTTACATCCAGAAACTGATGAAGCCTTTATCAGAATCAGCACTCATTCAAGAGATATTCTTTTATATAGCTTATTTAAAGAAAAGGAAAGGACTATAAATATAGGGAGAGTAGAAGTACCTTGTATCGAAACTTACTGTGAGAATTGTGAACAATATGAACTTTATTCAGATCGAAGTGAAGATATGACGAAGAAGATTTATGTCAGGGAGGGGAGAGTGTTATAAAAGATGAAGGTTGTCTTTATTATGGACCAGAAGATTTATATCTTGGTTTTAACGAATCTATTAAAATAAAGACCCCTCAATTATTATTCGTAAATAGGATAAACAAATATAAAGGGAAGGTTTACAAAGACTATTTATTTACAGTAAGAGAAGTTAATAGTTCTTACATTGCTGTCAGCCCTTTCCGTATAGGTAATGTTGATGAATGTGGTAATATTTGTTGGGGTTTTAATGTTTTTATTAACGAAGAACCAAATGCTAATGAGGGTGTGGATATTTTAAGAAGATGGGAAGAACTTTGGGCTACTCCGTTCAATTCTGATTTTGCTACTAATTTACATTGTGAGGTTGGTTCTACAAAAGAGTATATCGAAGAATACTCTAAATTACATAAAGAATGTGAAGAAATAATTAATCTTCCACTAGAAAATAAAGGAAAGTTAATACCTTTAGATTTAAAGTTTAAATCTATATTTCTATGGGGTGAAAATTATTATCCCATTAAAGATAATAAAATATCAATATCTTCCAAAGAATTATTTAACTTAATTAATGAGGAAGAGTCAATAAAAAATATAGTCTGTCATTTGAAGAACAAATTATTAAGTTATAGTTTGTGAATCAATCAGGACTTACAACTACTTAGTAAAGTATAAACTTTTATAACTTCAACAATGGTTTATTTATTATGCTGATACATTTACATCCGGATACTGAAGAGGCTTTTATAGCTTTTCATAAGGAAAACCGTCAAGTTTCTATTTTTAGTTTGTTTGCACCACAAGAGAAATTTATACGTTACGGGAAGGTAGAAATAAATTCCTGTATTGAAAAGTTTTGTAAGGATTGTGAATATTTCTTTTCTAATATAGATGACAAAGAAGATATAGATGATGAAGAAGACATAGATAATAGTTGTGGAGGAGGAAGAGATGTAATAGATGAAGGGGATTGTGAATATTATGATAGTGGGGATCTTTTAGTAGAAGGTGATTCCATGTCAATTCACATACCAGCTCTATTGTTTATAAATACTTATGATTCTTTTCATGATAATTTAATAAATGATAAGTTATTTACTATAGAAGAGGCGAATAATTCTTTTATTGCAGTGAAACCTTATCGTATAGGTAATGTTGATTATAATGGTACGATTTGTTGGGGAAATGCTAATATAGGCGGTAATACTGGTAAATACCTAGATATAGTTAGACGGTGGAATGAATTTTGGATATCTCCTTTTAACTCAGATCTGATGGCCGATCTTTATTACAATGTTAATTCTCTAAAAGAGTACATAGAGAAATATAATAGTTGGCACGCTAAAAACAACTGTGACAACTCGACTGTAGATTTAGATGTGTACGATGAATTATTGCCTTTAGATTCTTCTTATAAATCTTTTTTTATATGGGATCAAAGTTGTTATCCTATATGTGATGATGATTCAATATCTATTTCTACAGAAGAGTTAATAAATAAATTACGTCCATTGAGAAAAACCCAAGGGGTAATATATGATTTTTATGATTCGATAGGAGACCAGTTATGTCTCTATTCTTATGATTCGATAGGAGGACAGTTATGTCTCTATTAATATTACCTTCTATTTATCATAAAGGTTTATTAGCTTTGAAAGACAATTGTGTTTTTATACTCTCTAACACTGGCAGTCTTTTAACTATAGAGCAGCTGGATAAATGTAATATACAAACTTTAGAAGCACAGCGAGTTTCTATAAACCTGGAAACTTTTACTTTGTCTTGTGAAACAGAATTTACTAAGAAAGGTAGATTTACTATCCTAAATTATACTTTTCTTCCTATAAATCTTTTATCAGGTTATTACACTAAATTTGATCTTAGTTATTTTGGTAAAGTTGATAGTCTACAATGGATACCTTATAATCTTGATGAAGAGCATGTTATATACAATCCAGACTTTTTACTTTTAACATCTTCCACCAAATTGCCTATACGTAAATTTAGACGTTATTACAGACGCTACTGTAAAAACTTAGATCAATTCTTTCAACTATTTCAGACTCTTCAGGAGGATTTAAATTGTATCAAATTGTAGATTTCAATAAAGTATTTACAGGATGTGAGAGAGAAATTTCTCTAAATCAGTATAATCAGTTAGTAGTGTCAGCTAAAGACAAGGATGAAATATATTATCTAGTCTTTTTTGATAGCTACTATACTTTATGTTGTCGGAACTTTGAAGGAGAGCTTCAATATAGCAATTCAGGACTGGACAAAGAAGATAGTTATACATTAAAAGATGTTAAACTGTATTTTAATGAAGACTGCATCTCATTACCTGCTTCAGATCTTTCTCTACGTTCTATAAAAAATATCTCTTGTTCTTATACAAAGAGCGTCCTTGTTTATGTTTATATTGGTAACTGTATTGAAAGATTTCTAATTCTAGAATTAGATGAAGAAGGTTATGTTTGTTTAGATGATTTAACACAGTCATATTTATTAGAGGATGTAGAGACATATTCTAATATAGTTGGTCGTACAGTATCTGCTATTGATAAACTAGAAAATAGGACTTTATGAGAAAGATGAAGCTTTGTGTTACTCTTATTGGTTTAGGAGGAACTGGTAGTGCTTTAAGAAATACGATAGTGCCTTATTTGACTTATAAGTTTGGAGAGGAGGAGGAGGTTGAGTTCGTTTTTGTAGATAGAGACATAGTAGAAGATTCTAATCTATCTAGACAAATTTATCCATCAAAAGCTATTGGTAAAAATAAAGCTGCTTATAGTGCTTATGTAATGAGACACCTTTCAACTAACATAAAGATATTTGACTCTTATTGGGACAAAGGTAAGCTGTTAGACTTTCTACTAGCTAAAGAAGATTACTTTAATATAGTTCTGGATTGCGTAGACAATTCGGCTTCTAGACTGGCTCATATAAACGCATTATTAGATTTACCTTCATCCTATAACTTTCTGTATGTAACGCCTGGCAATGCAGAGTATACAGGTCAATGTTTTAGTTGGGCCATGATAGATGGTAAGGAATTAGGGACAAATCCTGCTTTAGTTCAAGAGAATATTCGTAATCCTAAAGACTTTATACCTAGAGCTAATTCTTGTCAACAAGAAGCAGTATATGTACCACAAACTATATTAGCTAATACTTTAGCTGCTACTGCTGCTTTAAGTGTAATAGTTAATTTCTTTGATCATTCTAAATTCTATTCAGAGATTTATTTTGATGGTAAACAATGCCAGCTAAAGGGACGGTTAGCAGGGTTAGATATAGAAAATAAACATGAAGATGAAGGAGAGCTATATTAACTAGTTCTTAACCCAACTACACTTAATATTTTGTCGAGGGCTTACTTCACTAGACATTAAATGGGTATTATCTTTTTTATTTAATATCAAGTAAGTAGACATCAATTAACTTATCCAAGGAGTCAATTAATGACAGCTCAAACAATTCAGCAATTATCTCTGTCTCAAGTTCAGGATTTAATCAAAGACAAACTTGTAGGTCAATATGCTACAGCTATTGCTCAAGGTGTTGCAATAGTTACTAATTTTGTAGGGTTTAGTGATAAAGAACAATCAGAAGAATTTGATTCTGTCCTTTCAAGTGAGGGCACATTGTGGGATTTTTATAAAGGTGATAAACATCTGTTATACGAAGAGTATAAAGAAATCAATCCTACATTTGGACCTAAGTTTAAAGATGAACTGGCTTCTATGAAAGATTTAAAAGTTTTAGATGTGAAAGTAGAACCCCACAAAGAAAGACAGATTGATAGTTACAAAATAACTATTCTTTTAGAACAAGGTTATTATATTTTGCTTCGCTTTGATGAGACTGATATCTTATCGTCTAAAGAAGTTAAGTCTGACTATTACACAGGGTTTTCTTTAGCCGATACCCAGGAGATAATTAAGTTTCTTTTAGTTTATAAAGGAGCTAGTGATTCAATAACTCATACTATTACCGAGTATAAAGAGGATGAAACTAGGGAAGTTTATACTGTAAACCTGAGCTAGCTTTTAATTAATGGAATGATCAATAGTCCTAAAAGTTTATAAAGATTAAAGTCTTAAGCTTTAGGGCTTTTGGTCATTCTTAATATACTCCTATATTTAAACTTAACTTTATATAGGAGTATATATTTTGTCTCATGGGGGATATCTATTACATGCCTATACCAGATTTACAGTTTCAGTATCTAGAAGCCTTCAATTGATATAGAGGATAGTAAAGATAAGTTCCCCATTTAAATACTTCTTTAGTCTTTGGATTAATGATATATCCATGCTCCAAAGCTTTACCTAAATTCTCAGCAGCATCAAATAAATGTTCTTTATATTTAGACCAAAAGGATTTATAAGCTATACGGACTTTAGGTAAGTCTTTAAGGCGTCTAGTTACAGCTTTAATACTTATACCTAATCTTTTAGCTATACCTTTTATAGAGCCACCATAAGGCAATACGTTGTAGTCAGCTTGTAGATATTTATAACCATTATTCAATTGCATTTCTTTGACCCCTGCGGCTGCTCCTAATTCATGGGCTTTGGCAAAAGGCATAAAAGAACCATCTAGTACCCCCTGGCATAAAGAGGAGGGAGATTTAGGATTACCTTCTTCATCAAAATAACAATTTATAGGGTTAACTATTTTATGTCTAGAAGCTGCTTTATTATATTTAGGCGCAAAGTCTCCTTTTTTATTAAAAGAACATTTCTTATAATCAATAGCAGTAGTTGAATTATCTCTATTAGCTAAATAGAAACTTTGTTGTTGAAGACTAATTGCTTGAATCTGTACGGCTTGTTTAACAATATCATCTTCAATTATTCCTATTGCTCTTGGTCCTAAATCAACATCTAGTTCTTTAGATACTTTCTTAGCCGAATTATAATAAATAATTAATTCGCCTTTCCTTGATTTGTAGAATCTGAATAAAACTTGATCTTTTAAATATCTATATAAAGTAGGTCTACTAATATCTAATAGTTCTAATATGTATGATTGCTGCATCATAGCCCTCCCACTTCCATTAGAATCAAGACCTCTACAGACATACCATAGTTTAATAGCGGGTCTGTGAAGGCCTTTAATAGCTAGATGGGAGTGAATATAGACTTCGTTTATATTAGACATTTAAACCTAGATTTTATTAAATATTTAATTAAAGACCGTATTTGTTTTATTCCTTTGAACGTCGTCGTATTCTTCTATCTCTTTCTCTATATTCTTCTTAGCTTTTAAATAGTAAACAAGATCTTGTAGAGATATAGAATGATTCCATTTAGCTTTTTCTCTATAAGCTCTATAGACTTCAAATTCACTATGATTATCAAGCCATTTCTTTAAAGTCTTTAGTCTTTTTATTCGTTTTTCTTTTAGACTGCTTATACTTTTAGTCTTGTTCAACTTTAGTTAATATTTTAGTTTTTCTTTCTTATTCATATGTATATTCTAACAATTATAGCCAGGTAGTAGCAAATATTATAGAATAACAATAAGAACTGATTCTGGAGTTAATTAATTATAAAGAGACATGCGGGACAATAAAGCTACTTGGAGTTTATCTTAGCAAAGTATCAAAAATCTTTGCTTCTTTAGGACTTGGATATATTTAAATAAGATTTGTAGATTATATTTATTGGAGATTGATTATGGACTTAGCAATTCTTAATAAGTTATGTTGCCGATTAATACTTGGTAAAAAGGTTAATAGTTTTAGATTTGATAAACAGGGTCTGTATCTTGACTTAGCAGGAGAAAAACGCGGCAGTGTGACTCAGTTACATCATATTGATGGAATATGGAGGATTTATTTAGGGGATACTCCTATTTTCAGTTCTGCTTTACCAGAACATATCGATAATCTAGAGACTTTTAAAGATCAATTTGTCGAAGATGCTGAAATACTTTTACTTGATACTAGAAAAAATAAAAGACAGGAATTTAATTCTAAAACTCCTATTATCAAAGTCTTTTTTACTAATAATTGGAATGCCTGTTTATATATAGACTTCAATAAAGTAATAGGTAGGTACAATAGCAATTTAGACTTAGCACAGCATTATTTAGATACAAAACCTCGCTCAAAATCATATGAAATTATAGATTTAATTGAAGCAGGGGAAGAGGGAAAACATTTATTTGCTTACAAACAACAAACTTCTAAGTTAGGAATTTATTCTTTACCTGAAACATTAGAGCTTAAAGCGCATGTTGATTGTAAAAGGATAATAAGTTATAGTGTAGTTGCTGGTCTTGGATTAGATATTTAAGAGGTAAGAGACTTTAGATATTTCATTAAACTAAATTAATTTATTTTGAAATAAGAGTTGCTATTAGGTTGATTTCTAGTAACTCTTACATAAACTTTATTATTTATCTCAGAGTTATTTACTTAAATTACACTTTTTATTTAAAGGAGTGGGATTAAATCTATTAAGGCTTTCTATAACTACTGCAGAGGGGTCAAGTTCAAGAGGAAGTCTAAACTTTGAACTTTTACTTACATTAGTGGCTACTTCTAAATTGGGTGCGTTTATTGTAGTACATAAAGTCCCACCTAATCTTTTCATAAGTTCTACTTCAGTCTTTGTTACTACTATAGATTCAGTCTTAAGACTATCATCTTTAAATTCAAATAGATAGAATTCTTTAATAGGGAATTTAATCTTAGCCCGCTTCTCGATCTCTTTAAGAGATTTAGTACAACCAGGACCATATATAATACCTAAGTGCATGCAGTTATCAGGAGTCCATCCAGATTCAGTTTTATAAATAAGATAACTATTTTGATCCTGATTAATATAAGAAGAATAAACAGAGTATTGGGATATATTGAATATTCTTTTTATTCGTTCTTCAATAGATAAATCTATATTTAGAGAATTAGCTATTCTCAAGTTAATTAGATCATCTTTATCTACCGTATAATTTAATATAAGAGTTTTGTCTCTAACTCTTACATCAACAGGTTTAGGAATACATTCTAATAATTCTTTATCTAAAAATAGTTCTAGAACAAAGCTGGCTGGCTTGTACTCATATTCAGATATATTTACTTTAGTATCAATCTTATTTAATATTTCATTCCACTCCTTTAAAGATAAATTATTTTTAGAGAATGAGCTTAGATAATGGTAATTAAAGATAAACTGAGTATACATAGAATTTATAGTATTAATACTTAAGGCTTGATAAGATAATTGTAATTAATTAAATGTCTAAAGACATCTTGGTTTAGTAAATCAATACATTGTTTGTTATGAACTTTCATTCATTTTCTAGAGTTATTGAAATAAACTTTATAGAATTTTCTTATTCTAATAAGCCTCCTATTTGTAATCCAAATGATTTTGTAACTGTTGATTTGTGTAAACTTCGTAAGCAGTTATCTAAAGAAACAATCGATAAAGCCGATATTGAAAATGAATTTGAGGCAATACCAACAGATATTCTAAATCAAAGGAAACGTATAAGTCTTGACATAAAAGTTAGTACTATAAAAGATTTAGTAAACATACCTTTTATAGTATCTTTACTAAATGGTGAAAATGAGGATTGTATAAAAAGTCTATATATTATCTTTCAAGCTATTAAATTTATAAAATATGACTATTCTTTTGTTTATCAACTAGAGGACTTTATAAAAAAGTGAGTCATTTATCTTTAATATAAAGTTTATTAATTGTAACTTAAATCTAGATATTGTAAGGAGAGTTTCTTATATTCCCCTACTAAATAAATTATTTCTATCTAGTTGTACTTTAAGTTCATCTACTTCAACATTACAAGATACAATTTCTTGTACTACCTCTTTTACTAATACTCTATCTATACAATTTTATTCATGCACATTCGGTACTGACCTAGTTATTTATAAATTCCCTTATTCTGAATTAAGACTAGACTATTGTGAGACTTATAAAGGTGTAGAGTTTATAAAGATTTTAATTCATTTGGTTATAGGACTTTATCTCTACTCTTAAGTTCTAGTACAGAATGGGATTGGTACAAATTATGGAATAAACGTTTTATAGAAGATACAAGAAATGATTTATTAAATAATTATATAACTTACCTTTCAGAGTATAAATCTTCATCTTCATTTCAAGAATTTGTTTCTGATTCTATAAGAGCATATTACAAGTATAGGTTGTCTACCTTTACTTGTTCTAATATTACTTATACTTTATCTCAGATAAACATACCTGCAAACATATTTGATTTATTCAATGTACTGGAAGTACAATGCCCCTCTACACTGAGTAAACATTATATTATAACTCCTGTATTATCTTCACCAGAAGAGGCATTGAATTGGGTAAATAATGGTTTATTGCAAGACAGATTTATTAGTCAAAGTTAATAATTATAATAGATGAGTTTAGTGAAGTTTCCAACGTTAACACTTTACCCTTAGCAAGGTGGTTATTGAAGTATGTCAAAGACAAACAAAGAGAGAAGTCTATACCTTTTATGTCTCTTAATATGATTGGTATAAGTTATTACTTATGAGTAAAGAAACCATAATTCTTTCAGAAGAAGAGATTTGTAGAAAGCTAAATCTTATTAATCCTGACGAATTTACTGAGCAGATAATTAATCAAAATGAGCAATTTAAATATGAGCATTACCAATTTCATGGAGAGGTTTTAGATATAAATAGAGGTACAGGTAGAACTACTAAGATGCTGGTAAAGGCTTTGTACCAACTTCAATTTGACTCTATCATTTTAGCTGCTCATACTCTAGATTATGCTTATACTTTGAAGAGAGAAATTATGAGAATGGCAGAGCTATGCGGTATAGATATAAGTAAAAGGAAAATAGGGAATCTAAGCTATGACTATTTTAAAGCTGGGTTCATCTCTGGAAGATTTAAAGGAAAAGGCAATACGATTATCTTTGCTGACCATTATTGCTTTGAGGACAGATAAGGAACTATCTATTATTTTATTTATCTAATTTGTACATTTATGAAATTAATAAAGGCTGAAGAGAATATTAACTTCCTAGAAAGTCATTTTGTATCTGTTAATAATAAATGGGAAATGGGGATATTTCCAGTTTTATTTGGATATAGAGTAGGAGTTACTAGAATGGGACATTGTTCTTACTCGCTTAATTATTGTGCTGGAAGTGATAAAGAGTTTCTTATCGAGCTCTTTATAGCTGTATATAGACTACTTGAACTATTGCCAGAAGATATTTCTATTAATGAGTTTGAGAATTTAATCCCTACATATCAATATAAACCGATTAATAAAGATGCTTGCTGGCCTAATCTAAAAGCTCTTATAAAGGGATTAGAAGAGGCTAAATCTTATAGGGATGTGAAAGTAAAATGATTATTGTAGTAACAAATGAGGAGTATTTAAGTCCTTATTTATATTTATCGATTAGTAGGGAGGGAACCTTATTATTATAACTTTGTGATTCTTCTAAAGAAGTGTTAGCTATTAGTTTCCATCTTATTAATGGTATTGTTATTAAAGTAAATAAGGACTACTTAAGTCTATTTAAATTTGATAAGGAAGAATTGATATACCCTTCAGCAATAACATTAGAAGATGTAAAGTGGGTTATTTCGTATCCTTTTATAGATGGATTTAATAACTGGGCAAGTTCAATTTCTGGTAAACATTTGATTGAAGAAATAGAAACTTTAGAATCTAAATTATTCAATATTAAAGTAGGAGATCAGAGAGAATATATTACTTTAACTTTTGGAAATAAAGTTTTATATCACTGGAATAAAGAGGATTGGATTGAAGACCCGGATATAACAGTAACAATTGTTAGATTAATACAAGATCTTTGTTTAGATTTAGGGAAGAAACAAAGGCTTAAACATGGCAGTTTATAAATAATAAAAAGATAAATTATGGATATTTTGTTAGAGGATGAGAATGTCTTAACAGCTTATTTAACTACTTTATTGGAAAGGGAAGGCAGTCTATTAATAGAAGCTGATACCTCTACAAAAGAATTATTAGCAATTAAGTTTCTCCTCACCAACAATATTATTGTAGAAGTTAATGAAAATTATTTAGATCAATTCAGGTATGATAAGGGCCAATTAATTTGTCTTCCTGAAAACGAACTTAAACTTATTGAATGGGACGTATATTATCCTTTAATAGACAGATATAACACTTGGTCTAGTTTTTTGTCGACTGATGAATTATTTGGAGATGTAAGAGCTTTAGAACTTGAGTTATTTTCTATACAGATAGGAGATGAAGGAGGGTGTGTTAAGTTACTCTTTGGAGATAAAGTTTTAGAACGTTGGAATAAAGAAGACTGGATAAAAGATCCTAATATAGTAATTGCTATGGCTAGAAAGATATATTCAGTTTGCAAATGTATAGAATAACAATTTATTAGCTCAATTAATCATAATAATGAAGCATAACAAACTTAGAAAAGGAATATTTGAAACTAATAGTAGTTCAACTCACTCCTTAGTGATTGATCGACATTCATCATTAATTAATAAACCGGACTTTGAGATTATTGAAGGATGGGATAATGAGGCTTATGTAAGAGCAGAGTCAGGACAGTTTGGTTGGGAAATAGAATTATATACTGAGCCGAGAGCTTTATTATCTTATTTAGCGACCTCTATCATAAATGAACATCATTATTGTAAAACTTCTAAAGAGGAATTAAAACAAAAGGTTAGTGACGCTGTTTATAAAGTTACTGGTTACTATGTTAAGTTTGATGATGATCTTTATGAGGAAGGCTTAATTAATGTTAAATATGAGAATATGGTTTATAAATATGGTTATATAGACCATCAATCTTTTGACCAGCCAACTAAAGTTCTTGAAGGTACACAGCAAGACATTATTGACTATCTCTTTCGTACAGATAGTTATTTAAAAACGGATAACGATAATCATTATTAGTGACCCTTTATAACTCTCTATCTATGGCGTTAAGACGCATTAGAGCTATATATTTATTATGGATTTAATTAATACTTATAATAATGGGGACTTCGATGTCTCTATTTATGAGGATGGTACTAAAGTACGTACTTTAGTTAATATACAAACTCATAATCCTAAGCCTGCATATCCTGAGTCTTTAGATGTAAAGATAACTAATTACTGCGATGCGGGCTGTCCTTATTGTCATGAAGAATCTAATATTAAGGGTGAACATGGAGACTTAGGAGACTCTATTAAGCTGTTAAAACAATTACCAGCAGGAGTAGAAATAGCTATTGGTGGAGGTAATCCTTTGTCCCATCCTAACTTATACTGTTTCTGTAAACAATTAAAAGAAACTGGGCTTATTTGTAATCTTACAATTAATAAGTTGAACCTTATAAGTTCTTCTTCATCTTTAAAGTTATTAGAACAATTAATTACTGAAGATTTGATTAAAGGCATTGGCTATTCAACAATAGTAGATTTACCAGAACGCTTTATTAGTGAGAACTTAGTTATCCATTTAATAATAGGTGTAACTCCTGTTAGTAGAATATTAGAAATGATGGATAAGTCTAATTCATTATCTATTAACAAATTCTTATTATTAGGCTATAAGACCTTTGGCTTCGGAGTTAGATTTAATTCTAAAAGGGTACAGGAGAATATTAGAGATTGGAAAAGGAGTCTTTTAGATGTATTATCAAAAGCTCAACAGAAAGACCTTATCATTTCTATGGATAATTTAGCTATCGAGCAATTAGACCCTAAAAGACTTTATAAGAATCCTAATGACTTTGATAATAACTATATGGGTGATGAAGGGCAATTTAATATGTATCTAGATGCTGTAAATAGGGAATATGCTATATCTTCTTTTAGTTCTATTAGATACTTATATAAAGATACTATTGAGGATATGTTTAGACACGTTAGAGAGACGGCGATTTAAGAATGAATAAAACTGGAAGGTATGTAATAAATATTAATTTAGAAGAGTTCATTGAAAAGGATTTAAAACATTTTGTAAAAGCTGATATAGAGAAATATTTTAATCCTCAGCCTGAGCCTAGACAGGCAATTAGTGTTTCGATTACATTAAAATATAATTCTAAATGTTTATATTATAAAGAAGAATTTAACGTTCCACTATATGTATTAGATTGTTTGTTTTATAGACTAAACTCATTAGGATTAAGTGTTGAACTAGATTCAATTGTCTTTATCTTTTATATAAAGGATGTACTTAATGAAGAGTACTTAGAGTTTATAGCTTCAATTCAAGATTCTATAACCACTTTAAAAACATCTTATTTAAAGACTAATGTATTTCTTGATATTGAGAATATTACTTTTACTTCTAATCCTTTAGAGAATGTATATCTTAATTTATTCTCTTCTATAGATTTTAATAATTGTCACTTCAATACAAATCTAAATAATTCGTTTAATAGGTCGTTTAGACTCTTTCATAATGATTTATCAGATATAAACTTTGATACTTGCACTTTTGAATTAAGTGATAATACTATAAAATTTGCTTTACCAATACCGTATTTATATTTCTACTCTTGCGTTTTTATAAGTAATAATAGGAGTAATAAGATAGAAACGGATGAAAGTTTATACAATCTAAAGTTTCAAGTTAGTTATAAATTAACACGGAAAGTAAGTTTGATTAAGTGTTCTTATTTATATGGAGACTTAAGTACTACTTCCAATAAACGAGGATATATAGATTTACAAATCCTATCTAAGACAATCGATACTATTAGGCTTGAAGAAACTTCTATAGCAAATCTCAAATTCTTGCCTTTTATTGCAAGTGATTTAGTTTCAGATAGGGTTTGTATAAGAGATGGAGATTTAGCGTTTGTAAAAGAAGTAGTTAAATTAAAAAGGGGTATAAGCTTTGAATCTATAACTATTGAAAGGGGTGATTTACAAGAAGTAGTAGATATACTTTGTCAATATATAAAAGCTAGTAGTTTAGTCTTTAAAGTTCAGCAAGGGTTATACAAATTACCTGTACTACATCAAGAAGTTAAAGAGTTAGTAATGATAAGTGAAGACTTGAACTTGTCTTTTATCGGTGAAGCCGTCTTAAAGTCTTACGGAAGTCTTAACCGTTTAACCTTGATGGTTACTTCTAATACCAGCCTTTTAGCTTTTAAAGATTTAGTTATAAGAGGTAAACTAAATTTAACTATATTGCCCTTATCAGTAAATAAAGGAAGATTAAGAAATAGAATCACTATCGGACTTAGGTCAGATATTAGTAATGACTTAATAGAAAGATGTAATCAATTGTTGGAACACATATTAAACCCTTTAGATAAGTTAGATTTAAAATACTTAGTTAAGTTTGAATACGTAGAAATCTGGGTAAACTGTTTCAAGAACTATCGGGCTTCTTATATATCTTTTTTAATATTATTCATAGAAATAAAGGGGTTTTATACTTTTGTTGAAGGGCTTATTAGTAATAATTATTATCAGTTAATAGATGAAGCGGATGAACAAAACGAGAGAGCTACAGACTCACCACAAGGATTATATAGATTAAAAGCTCCAAACCTTTGTAAAGCACTATTTAATGAGGGAAGGTTTCGCTTAGATTTAGAAAGTGTTTGGTATCTATTATTAAAATGTCCTTCTACTAAAAACACTCATATTCTATTTATACCATTAGCTATTGCAATTAGTGAATCTTATGCTGATGCTATAAATTGGGTTAACAGAGGGATTGATATTAATTCGCTAATTAGTGAAAGTTAAAGTTTTAATATTAATAGGTACTGCTATATTAAGAGTGACTAGTAGAGATTTAAAATAATAATAGATTTTCATAGGTATACATGTACTCAACTCATATTAAGAATTAATAGAAAGGATTATTACATTTGAGGAACTAGCAATATAGTGAAATTATTATTATAGTCACTAAAGAGTTTTTAAGAGTTTCAATAGGAGATGTATATAATTCTTTATCTAGTACCTAGCATTATTTGCCAATCAGGAAAGACAAATATTACTTAAGTAGAAATATAAAATGATTAATGATCAAGAACTACAAGACGACTTTAGAGTATTAGTTGGTAAATATTTATCTCAGCGACCTTTGGGAGACTTCTTAAATCCGTTAGTAGATTTAGATAAACAATTTTAAATAGCATACAAAACTTTTCTTCTAGATCCTGATAATGATTCTTTTAGCTCTTTATTTGAGTTAATGATTAATACAGAGTCTAATAGTTTGCTTAGTATACTAAAAGTTGATGAAAATGTTTTCGTTGATTCTGTTATAAATTTTGTTTTTGAAAACAAAGAAGTTGAAGATTTTATAAACGATAATTTAGATCTTACAGATGCGGAAAATGTAACTTTAATTGTAAAGATAATTACAGAAGAATTTAAAAAAGTTGTTACTTCAAAAAGAGATAAAGCTAACTATAATATAGAACTTAAACAGATCATTGATGATGTAATAAATCAAAAATTAAGAGAATATAATCTATCTAAATACTTAAAAGAAGAAGATAATGAAAGTATAGCTTATAAGAAATTTATCTTTGATTGTTTAGAGTCTGAGCTTATTAGTGAATATGATTCTAAGGAAATTCCCTTATTTTTAAAATTGAAGGAGATCATGAAGAATTTGAGGTTAAGACTTGAACCATAAATGAAATAATAATAAAGTATTTATAGAAGCTGGTTTTAGAGGTTAATAATTACTTTTTAGGTGAAATGTATTTTTATAATATAAGAATAAGTTGTTATAAAAAATGTATTTAAACTATGGCTTTACCTAAAAGAGTGAAGACTCAAATGAAGAAGAATGGTTTATCTAAAGTCAACCAACCCAAAGCTACGCCTAACCATAAAAATAAAAGCCATGTTGTAATGGCCCGTGAAGGAGATGAGTATAAGCTCATTAGATTTGGTCAACAAGGGGTTAAAGGCTCACCTAAGAAAGCAGGTGAATCAGAATCTTATCGTAAAAGGAGACAAGCTTTTAAAGCTAGGCATGCTGAGAATATTGAGAAAGGGAAGATGTCTGCTGCATATTGGTCTGATTTACACAAATGGTGACCTAAATTAAGGGGTAATTAAAAAGTTAAATCTTTTATGGTTACTGTATGGGTAACACAAAGATTTAATATGAAAGAAATTATTGATAATAGAGTTACTAAAGTTAATGAGAAACATGAAGCAATATGCCTAAGTTTACATATTGCTTCATTGTAGTATAAAGCAAGCGCTTTAAATATGTTTAAAAGAGAATTAGGAGTAGAGTAATGACTTCCGATAGAAAGGGCAAAAGACAAGTTTATGATATAGTGCGTTCCAGTGAGGGGGTTATATTTATAGTAAACCTCACAACTGAAGAGTATAAAGTTTTAAAAGGCTTTGAGTATTTTATTTTTACGGCTATAGCAGGAGAAGAATGTCTTACTGATTTAGAAAATAGTAGTGATGTTTTTCTTAGTAAGGTTTGGACTGCAGTGTGTGATAGAGAACAACAAGAGTTATATAATTAAGAAGAAGATCAAGAAGAGAATAATATAGGTTACTTCGAGTTGTTCCTAGCTATATTTGGTAGTTTTTTCCTGATAGGGTGAACCCTAAATAAAAGTTTGTAGATTATATTTGTTGAACATTGATTATGAATTTGGAAACTCTTAATAGGTTACAGCATGATTGCAAGCGTTAGATTGGATATATAGAGATAAATCCAAGCATAAACTGTATTAACTTAGATGTATTTTATTACTTAATTATCTTTCAACAAGCTTCATATATTGAATAATAAAAATGAAAATTATAAAGTATTTCTTGTTTTATTATTATTAGAACACTTTAGGTAATGTAGAGAATATGACTGTAAACTTTATGTATGGAACTCCTATCCTTACTGAAGGGATTGGGTAGGTTGACCTGCTTCGGTCATAGGAATAACAAGTAGCAATCGATATGATGTTATAAAAGGTAATCATATCAAGTAAGTAGTAAATTATATTAATCAAATATGTTAGATGAATTCTTAAATAAAGCTATTCAAAGATTAAAAGGTGAGTATCCAAAGATTTTCACTGAAGAAGCTATTATTAAATTTATTGAACTTGTTAATGAACGCAAGAAGGT
>Ga0102940_1000027_pt1 | contig 90666 bp, 90 predicted proteins | sample SalPonR2_C_D1_MG_FD_78215 | JGI IMG/M metagenome (GOLD analysis project Ga0102940, IMG submission 78215) | Salt pond soil microbial communities from South San Francisco under conditions of wetland restoration - Salt Pond MetaG R2_C_D1_MG | ecosystem: Environmental > Aquatic > Marine > Intertidal... | reverse complement strand
TAGTGTATCACGCGGACAATATTCAGGCGACGGGCTTTCTCGAACATATCAAGCTGCCACATTACGTGGATTTCCAGTCCGAGCTGGAGCTTGTGCGCAAACTGCGCCGCGACATCGAGGCGCCACAGCAACGAAGGGACGCGGCGGAATGACCTATAAGCACATCGACATCCGCAGGGCGCTGATCGACTGGCAGCCGCATCGTGCACGGCAAGGCCGCGCTGGACCGGCATTGGCGGCGCATGCCTGTGCCGCCCGCATCAGGGTCCGCGCGCGAAGCGCTGGAAACCGCCCTGACGGAAAGGGCGGTGCCGTGACCTTAGCCGCGTCGGCGCTTCAGGGGCAGATCAAAGATGCCGCTCTTGTTGGAGGTGTCCGCCAACCAGCCATCCGGCCCGATCAGGTCGCTGGGCACCAGCCTTTCAAGCCGCGGCAGCAGACGGAACAGCACGGGTTCCATGGCCAGCCACACCAGAAGGGCGATCGCCGCCCACCACAGAAAAGTAATCATCAACGCAATCATAAAACCCCCGGGGTAGCGGACAGCCACTCGATGCGTTGCATTAACCACAGCAGTGAGACAGTCTTGTGACACCCTCTTCCGAATACAATTTCGTCTATCTGGACGAGCAGACGAAACGCATGATCCGCCGGACCATCCTCAAGGGTCTGGCGATCCCTGGCTACCAGGTGCCGATCCCGGAACCGCTTCGGTTTCTCGAACCGCGCGAAAGCGAGACCCGCAAGATGGACAGCCTTGAGGAATACGGCCTGATGCATGTGAAACTTTACGAGTACATCAGCCGCCACGGAAACATCGCGACATCTTACGCGTATCCGGTAAAGGTCGAAGGGCGCTACGTGATGGACGCGTCGCCGATCCCGAAATTCGACAACCCCAAGCTGGGCGATTGCCCCGCGATCCAGCTCTTCGGCGCAGGCCGGGAACAGCGCGTGAATATCGCACGTGGCTTTGCCCACGCCTATCCGGCAATGCTTCTGGATGAACCGACCGCCAGCCTCGACGCGGAAAACCGCGAGGTGGTTCTTGCCTTGATCGAAAGCGCCAAGACACGGGGCGCCGCGATCATCGGCATCTTCCATGACGAGGCCGCACGCGCCCGTGTATGTGACCGCGAGATCGATGTCAGCCGTTATACCCCCGGAGTTGCCGCATGACACAAGGACGCCTCATAGCGGTTGTTGGACCATCGGGTGTTGGCAAGGACAGCGTGATGGCCGGTATTCACGAGGCAATGCCGCGCTTTCACTTGGTGCGGCGGGTGATTACGCGGGCACCGGACCTGGGTGGCGAAGAGTATGACGCGGTCTCTGACGAGCAGTTCGCCGCCTTGCGCCGGGATGGCGCCTTTGCGGTGCATTGGGGTGCCCACGGGCTTTGTTATGGCATCCCTGTCACGGTGAAATACCAGCTGAACAAGGGCACCGATTGCCTTGTGAACTTCTCTCGAAAGACCCTCGGGGAAGCGGCCGTGGTCTTTCCGCGCTTCGTGGTCCTGAACATCACGGCGCAATCCGAGACACTGGCACAGCGTCTTTCCGGGCGCGGGCGCGAGACTGAAGACGAAATATCAGCCCGCCTTGCGCGGGCCGAAACGCCCCTGCCCGCCGGCCTCGACGTGATCCATGTCTCGAATGACGGACCGCTGGCTCAAACTGTCGCCCGCGCCGTGGCCTTGCTTCAGCCCACGAGGTTGTAGCGATGGATCAGCTCGAAACGCCCGTCGCCCCGTTCGCCGCAGAGTGCGATGCTGTCCATCACGAAGGGTGCAGGCAAATCCGGCAGCCTGTCGTACAAGATATCCCTCCATTTCGGAATGGCTTCGCGCGGCAGTCGTCCCGACAGGGTCAGGTGAAATCGAAACTCTTCCATGACATACGGATAGCCCCATTTCATCAACAGCGCCTCTTGCCGGGGGCTGAGCCCCGCCTGTCTGCGGCGTGCGAGCTCCTCCTCCGATGCCGGGCTGCGAAACCCATCAAGATCACGGACGCAGGCCTGCGCCACCCGCCGCAAGGGGGCCATGTCTCCGCGGGGTGTCAACGCCAAGAAGCGCCCCAGCGGCGTCAGGTCCAGCCCGTCGCAACAGGCTGGCGCAAGCGTTTCAGCCATCTCCGAAATGGCCGTTGCCAGGTCTTGCACGTCATGCCCCTGCTTCAGCCGAAACGGGGGTTTCAGCGTCCCATGAAACCCGTATTTGCGCGGCGTCATGGTGATATCATGCAAACCGGGCAGCTCGGGTTGACGCGCCTCGGCACCGTTTACGATATCCCAGCCCAACCAGGACGCACCAAATTCCGCCAATGGCCCTTCGGGCGGCACATAGAAAATAGCAAATCGAGTATATGACATGAATTCTCCTTTCCCGGCCTCCTCTTTGACGAAGGCATATGACAGCGACATGTCAGGTGACGTCTGCCTTGCCAATGCGCAAGTGGTGCTGCCGGATCGGGTGGTACGCGGCTCGGTCACGATCGAGAGGGGCATGATCTCGGACATCGCGGAGGGAGAAAACGTGCCGACAGGTGCGGTGGATTGTGCGGGCGATCTGGTTCTGCCCGGGTTGGTTGAGCTTCACACCGACAATGTCGAGCGCCACATCGAGCCGCGCCCCGAGGTGGACTGGCCCCATCTTCCCGCCTTGATCGCCCATGATGCAGAGCTTGCCTCGACGGGAATCACCACCGTGTTCGATGCGTTGCGCGTGGGGTTCGTGCATACCGGCAAGGCGCGCTATATCGGTCACGCGCGCACACTGGCCGACGAACTGCTGGCTGCGCGCGCCGATGGGCTGTTCAAAATCAGCCACTTCCTGCATCTACGGGCCGAAATCTGTTCCGAGACGCTGCTGGACGACCTTGCCGCCTTCGGTCCGGAGGATCGGATCGGCATCGTCAGCCTGATGGACCACACCCCGGGCCAACGCCAATTCCGCGATCTGACCGCGCTGAAGACCTATGTGTCCAAAAAGCGCGGCATGAATGATGCGGAATTCGCAACCCATGTCGAGACGCTGTTGGCTTTGCAAGAGCGCTTTGGCGCAAGCCACGAGGTCGGCGCCGTCGCCGAAGCGGGTCGCCTTGGCGCTGTGCTCGCAAGCCACGACGACACCACGGCCGAGCATGTCGCGAATTCCTGTGAAAGTGGTGTCGGCTTCGCCGAATTCCCGACAACGATTGAAGCAGCCCGAGCCTGCCGCACTCGGGGCATTGCGGTGATGATGGGCGCACCCAATCTGATCCGGGGCCGCTCGCATTCTGGAAATGTTGCCGCCGAGGACCTGGCGAAGGCCGGTCTGCTGGACATCGTTTCGTCGGATTACGTTCCGTCGGCGCTGCTTTTGTCGGCTTTCCACCTCGCCCGTCTCTGGGATGACCTGCCACGCGCAATCGCGACGGTCACCCGCACCCCCGCGCGCGCCGCGCGGCTGGCCGACCGCGGCGCGCTGCTGCCGGGATTGCGGGGCGATGTCCTGCGCGTGCACATCGCCGGGCAGACGCCCCTTCTTCGCGGCGTCTGGAGCCGGGGCAACAAGGTCAGTTGATCGTCCAAAGTTTCGTCATTTCATCTGTTGCAACGGTGTCAAGAAACCCTACCGGTCGGGATGCGCATCGTCTTCAGTCATCCGGACAAGGACCCTCGGGCGCACCATCCCGGACCGTCCAAGACATGTCATGGGCTGCGTGCCGTCCGGATGCAACGCCCCGACATCGCGCAGAGCTTTTCAAAACCTTGACCGGGGGAACACAGGGCGCGCCGAGGACCAAGCTCCGATCCCTGGTGAACAGGCCACACAGGTTGCCAGATGCTCCGCGTGGCAAGACCAGGCTCGCATGATCTGGTTCGACGGGGGCCTGTGTCATTTCACAAGGCCTCAGAGGAAATGAGCAAGCCCTGCGATTGCAAAGGGAACCGGCAGGCTGACAAGAATACGCATCAGCGTTGCCTGTCGCCCCATGAAGGACAATTCGTAGGCGAAGATTTTCGTCGTCGAAAACAGCGACCAGGAGGTGACATAGGCAATCGCGGCCACCGGAGCGGCTCCGGCCTTGAGCGCCGCCGCACCGATGGCGAAACTGACAAAGGCCCCGCCCGGCGTCAGCGGCCCCAGGGCAATCGCCAGGACCACGGCGGTCAGTCCGGCCTCAGATCCCAACAGGCCGCGCACCTGGTCCTCCGGCAGCAATTCGGCAAAGAACCCGGCCCCGAGCAGGGCCACGAGGACCCGCGGCGCGGTGAACAGGAAGGTGTCCAGCGACGCCTCGTAGGAGGCGCGCCGCCAGTCGGAATTGGGCAGATATGACCACAACCAGAGCGCTGCGCCCCCGATCAGCACCGTTCCGATCAGGATGTTCATGCGACGCGTCTTTGCATCACCGCCCGCGCGGCCAGTCCCAGAAGAACCGGCGCCGGCAGACTGAGCATGTAGCGCGTCCAGACAAGATCGGAGGGCAGGAACGAGAATTCCCAGATCAGCGTCCGGTTCAGCCCCAGAAGGCTCCAGCCGGAAACGAAGGCGATGGTGGCCCCAAGGTCGGCCCCCGCCGCCGTCAGCCCCGCCGCCAACGGAAAGGTCATCATCGGCCCACCCGGCAAAGCGGCACCACAGGCAGCGGCCACGACCAGTCCACGCAGCCCGCTTTCCCGTCCGATCAACCGTCCCACCTTGTCGCGGGGCAGAAGCATCGGCAGCGTCGCGGCGATGAATATCCCCGCCGCGATCTTTGGCGCCAGCACCGCGATAAAGCGGAATGCTTCAGCCACGATCACGCCGGTTCGGTCCAGCCCCGAGGTCCAGGCAACGGCCACTCCCCCGGCCAAAGTAAAGACCAACAGAACCAGAAAACTGCCATCCACCACCTTTCGGGGTTTGCGCAAGGGCGGTGGATCAGCCCCGATATTTTTCAATGAAAGCATCGATGTCGAGCCTCCTTATGTCGGGCAGTGCGCGCTTGTAGGCATCATGCGACCAGTCCCAGACCGCGATCTCCATCAGCGCCTCTGCCTGCTGGTCCGAAAAGCGGCGCTTGAGAACCCGTGCGGGCACACCACCGACAACGGTATAGGGGGGCACATCCCGGGTCACAACCGCACCGGCACCGATCACGGCACCGGTGCCGATGGTCACGCCTGCGGTGATGGTCACGCCGTGCCCGATCCAGACGTCATGGCCGATGGTGACCCAGTCGGCCTTGCGCCATTCGAAGAAGTCGTGATCGTCCTCGCCCAGTCCGTAGGCTTCGGCCCGGTAGACGCTGTGATGCTGCACGGCCCGCCATGTCGGATGGTTGCCGGGATTGATCCGCGCGCCGTTCGCGATGGAACACATCTTGCCGATACTGGTCCAGACCACGTGACAGTGCTGGGTGATATAGGACCAGTCCCCCATGGAGGACGCCCGCATCGACGTGCCCTTGCCGACTTCGGTCCATGCGCCCAGCTCACAGTCGACCACGCTGGCCTCGGGGTGGATATTCGGCTCTTCGTTCAGGTGGTTCTTTGCGCCTGCGCCGCTCATGGGTTTCTCCTGTTTTGCAAAACTGTTGTGCGGGGCCGTCAACACCCCGGCCTGCATGATGATGACATCCCCTGCGACCCCGATCTCATGCGCGCGCTGATCGCGGCTAGATTGCGGCCCCGGGCGGACGTAAGTGATGCAGACGCGGCACGCGATCTGTGGGCACGCGCACCCGAGCCCTGATCTTCGGGTCTTCGTCGCACCCCGTCACGTCAGGGCGGGAACGGCAAGACGAATGGCAGGCTCCTTGAATCGAAGGACCTGGCCATCGCGGACAGCCATGGGCTCGATCAGGGCCTTCAGCGCCAAGCCCCCGCGTTCGGGAATATCGAGCCCCATCGAATGGAAACACGCCACGCGGTGACCCGGCTTTGGATTGAGCGCCGGTGCGATGTCGCGGGTGCCCAGCTTGAGGTGGTGGGCAATGTCCCATTCATGGGTCACGCCGTCGATCCGGGTCACGACCCAGCAATGGCCATCGGTGCAATGATCCGTCTTTTCCTGTGGAAAGAAGAACCCCGTGACATAACCCGCCTCTATCCCCGAGGCACGCAGGGCCGCGAGGAAATAGGTGTTGATGTCGACGCAGGACCCTTCGGTCACGCCGCACCCCAGCGCTGGCACGACATCATGGCCGTCGTTGAACCGCGCTTCGGGGTGGCCGTAGGAAAAGCGGTCTGCGGTGTGACGCGCGATGGCTTGGGCCCGGGCAAGGCCCTTGAGGTCACGGGCCGCGTCTTTCGCCTCGATGACAAGATCGTCCGCCGCGCAGGTGTACCGGGACGGTGCCGGATCGAACATCTTGTCGGGATAGGGTGCCACCTGCCCCGCATCGCAGCGCAGCCGCAAGGTAACGGACCCGGCCGGAGACCGGACGATCCCGACGGATTGGCCAGTTGTGGCTTCCGCCACAAGGTCCAGCGAAGCCTCATCGCAGCCGATCTCGACAATAGTGCCATGCGGGGTGGCGATGCCGCCGGGCACCAGAACCGCGTCCGTTCCGTCCGGAACGTCGACCGTGTAGATGACCTCGTGACTTGTCATTTCAATGCTCTCCCTTCCTGTCCACCGATCAACCGCGTCCGGATCAGCCCCGACAACCAATCGATCAGGTAGACCATGCCGATGATCAGGAAGATGATCGACCAGGCCTCGTCCCACCTGTAGGCGGCGATGCGGTCCGACAACAGGAATCCGATCCCGCCCGCGCCGACAATCCCGAGGATCGTGCCCGAGCGCACGTTGGACTCGAAATTGTAGAGGAGGATGGACAGGATCACCGGGTTCACCTGGGGCGTGATGCCAAAGCGGATCTGCTGCAGGCGTGACCCGCCCGAGGCCTTGACCCCTTCCACCGGTTTCTCAGAGGTGTTCTCGATTGCTTCCGAAAACAGCTTGGCAAAGGTGCCGATCTCACTGACCGCAATCGCGAGGATGCCGGCCAGCGGCCCAAGACCGAACGCGCGGATGAAGATCAACGCAAGGACCAGGGTTTCGAAGGCACGTATGATGTCATAGCCCCGCCGCACAGTCAGGCGCAGGATGCTTTGCCTGATGATGTTCTTGGCCCCAAGAAGTGACAACGGCAAGGCAAAGATCGCACCCAGCAGGGTGCCGAGAAAGGCAATCGCCAGCGTTTCGCCCAGACCATTCAGGACCTCCGAGAAATCAGACCAATTGTCCCAGACATGGGGCGGGAACATGAAGGACATGACGGTCCCGAGGCGCCCCAGCCCTTCCCAGATACGCGCAGGCGAAAAGTTGAAATCGTAAAGACACCAGCCAAACAGACCGATGAAAAAGGCCCAGAGCGCGTAGCGGCGGATACGGACGGACAGCGGCGCCTGGAAGGCCAGGGGCACACGGCGGCGCGCGGCGGCGATTTTTGATTGAGTCAGGCTCATGACGTGCGTTCCCCCAGTCCGATAACGCGATGGCGCAGTTTTTCGGATCCGTAGTCGATGACCATGACGGTCACGAAAATGATGACGAAAAGGGCTGACAGGTCGGTGTATTCCTGAAAGCTAATGGCGACGCGGAATTCCTGCCCCAGCCCACCGGCGCCGACATAGCCAATGATCGACGAGGCACGGACGTTGATCTCGAACCGCAAGAGCGTGTAGCTTATGATATTGGGAAGTACCTGCGGCACCGCGCCATAGCGGACCTGGTCAAACCATGTCCCGCCTGCGGCCTTGACGCCTTCGAGCGGGCGCATGTCGATATTTTCGTTCACTTCGGAATAGAGCTTGCCCAGGGCCCCGGTGGCGTGCAGCCCGATGGCCAGCACCCCGGCCATCGGGCCGACTGAAAAGCAGAAGACAAATATCAACGCCCAGACCAACTCGGGCACGGTTCGCGCGATTTCGAGATAGCGGCGGGTGATCAAGAGCACCCACCTGTTGGGGGCCAGGTTGCGTGCAGCCGGAAAGGAAAGGACAAAGCCGCCGATCACGCCCAGAACCGTGGCCATGAACGCGATCAGGATTGTTTCGAACAGCAAGCCCATCCAGATCTGCCAGCGCCAGAACCACTCAGCGATATCCACACCCAGGGTGTCCCACCGCAGGGCCGGGATGGTCTTCTCGATAAATTCGCCCAAGCGCGGAATCCCAGCCGGGATGATCCAGCGCCATTCGCGCGATCCATCGGGCATGCTGACTTGCGTGACCTTGAAGAAATCCCCGATCCAGCTGGTGAACGCAAAGACAATCAGGAACAGGATCGCTCCAATCGCCCAGCTTGTGCGCATGCGGCGGCGCCTGGCGGCGAAGGCGATTTCGAAATCGGCAATGGCGCCTGTGCCCTGCGGCCGTGAGCCACTCGCAATGTCTGCGGTTGCAGTCATACTATTTTCCCCGGAGAAACGCGTAGTGGGCCTTGACCGCCCACCACTTTGTCGTGCGACGTCAGATCACGAGCCGGAGCGGCGCTCTTTCTTGATCCAGTCGCGCATGTCGACGATCCACTGGTAGCGGTCGTGGTCAACGCGGATCCATCCCTTCTGGGTGGAGTCCACACCGCCGGACATCTCGATGAACGCCGTTTTGTCCTTCTCGGGGCTTTCCATCACGGCCGTCTGCATCGCGTCCTTGAGGTCCTGCGGCAGGTTCGCACGCGCCGTCAGCGGACCGGAGGTGATCTCGGGGGACGCCCAGATATTGCAGGCTTCGCCATCGCCAATCATGCCCTTCGTGACCATGCGCTGAACGATTCCGTTTGTTTCGTTCGTCTCGTAGGTGGCGGCCGCGTCGAAGGTTCCGTTTACCACCCCCTGCACGCCGGCCTCGTGGCTGCCGGAGAAGGGGATCGCGGAGAAATAGGTCTTCGGATCCACTTCCTTGGACAGGTTGAAATATGGAACCGCGTAGCCGGAGGTGCTGTCGGGATCGGCAAAGGCCAGAACCTTGCCTTCGAGCGCGGCGATGTCCTCCAGACCGCTGTCGCAGCGGGTGACAATGACGGAATAATAGCCGGTCGATCCGTCGTTCTGGACGCGGGACACCAGCGGTTCCACGCCGGCATCGGTCGCGGTGTAAGCCGCAGCATAGGCGGCAGAGCCGAGAAACGCGAACTCGATCTGGTCGGCGGCCAGCGCCTGGATCACGCCATCATAGTTGCCGGCTGTGAAAATCTCGACCTCGACGCCGAGTTCCCGCTTGAGATATTCCTCGAACGGCGTGTAGCGCGCGATCCGGTCTTTTTCGTTCTCGCCCGACAGGATGCCAAACTTCAGAACCTGGTAATCTTCTTTCCAGCCGTCGGCGAGCGCCGGGGCCGCAATAAGGGCCGCGAGAGCGGTAGCAGTGATGAAACGCATGTGATTGTCCTCTTTGCGTTAGCAGGGGAGCACCTTTTCGGTGTCTGTTGTTATGATACGACGAGGGCTCAGGCAGGCTGAGCAAACTGGCCGGTCGGGCGGGCGGCGGTCGACGTGACGGATTCGTTGAACTCGGCCAGCCCTTGCAGCCCATAGATGTCGCGCACCACATCGTCGGTCAGCTGCCGCGCGGTCCCGTCGAAAAAGACGCGTCCCGCACGCATGGCGATGATGCGATCACAGTAGGCGCGCGCCGTATCCAGCGTGTGAAGGTTGACCATGACGGTCAGCCCGTCTTCGGCGTTGATTTGCTTGAGTCCATCCATGACCAGCGTCGCATTGGCCGGATCAAGCGAGGCGATCGGCTCATCCGCCAGCATGATTTTCGGTTGCTGTACCAAGGCCTTGGCGATGGCCACCCGTTGCTGCTGGCCGCCCGAGAGCGTTCCTGCGCGTTGCAATGCCTGGGGCACGAGATCGAGACGGTCAAGCGCCCGAATGGCCAATGCGCGCTCTTCGTCGGTGAATTGCGCGGCCATGGACGACAGGAATCCATGCTCTGCCAACCGTCCGATCAGCACATTGGTTAGCACATCCAGCCGATCCACCAAGTTGAATTGCTGGAAGATCATCGCACAGCCCCGGCGCCAGTCCCGCAGGGCCTTGCCCTTCAGCGCGGTAATCTCGGAACCCTGAAACGAAACCGACCCTGAACTGGGCTCGACAAGACGGTTGATCAATCGCAGCAACGTGGACTTTCCGGCACCAGAGCGCCCGATGACGCCAACGAATTGCCCCGGCTCGACAGAGAGCGAGACGTTGTCGACTGCTGTGGTGTCTCCGAATTGGCGGGTCACGCCGGATAAGATCAAGTTGTCGGTCATTTGTGCCCCCAAACGCGGATGTCTTAATCATCCGGATGAATATGGGGGGCAACTTGGCGGCAGTGTGTTACAGGTGCTTAACCTGCCCGTGACAATTTGGTAAAAGCCCCGCTGGCAACGGCGGTCGCGAGGTCGATCATGCCATTTGAATAGATCGTCCGCCCAGCGCGCAGAGTCGTGGCGACGCAGCCCCTGGGATCGACAAGGACCAGGTCCGCCAGCTTGCCGATCGAGATCTCGCCGCGATCGGCCAAGCCAAGCGTTTTCGCAGGATTGGCCGATGCAAGACGGACCGCTCCCGGCAACCCGTCCGGGTCCTGCTGTGCCAGCGCCGTGATCGCCGGCAGGATCGCGGCAGGGTGGTAATCGGCGGCCAGTATGTGCAGCAGCCCCGCGGCATGTGCCGCGCGCGCGGACAGGTTGCCGGAATAGCTTTGCCCCCGCATGGCGTTGGGCGCCCCCATCGCAATCATCAATCCGCGTGCCACGGCGGTCCGGGCCGCTTCCAGTGTCACTGGAAACTCGCTGATGACCGCGCCGATATCTGCCATCAGGTTGGTCTTTTCCACCGTGTCATCGTCGTGGCTGGCCATGGCAATGCCGCGCGCGCGGCACAGCCTGGACACGGCATTGAGGGTCTCCAATAGCTGCTCGGGGGGGATCGCCGCGTCCATGCGCGCCTGAATGTCGGCGCGCGCCTGCGCTTCGGAAACGCCTTGTCCATGGGCGCGGTAGGCCACCAGCTTTTCGAGGTTGCGGTACTGGCCCTGCCCAGGTGTATGATCCATCACCGAGACGAGATCGACCGCACCCGCGTCCAGCAAGCCCTCCAGCGCGTCAATGGCATCTGTATAGGTCATGTCGAACCGTGCGTGAATGCGATGATCCACGCGCAAGCCGTTCAGGCTGTCCTTCAGGGCGCGGATGATATTGCTGGTATGCTCGAACGACCGGCGGTCGCCATCCTTGGCACTGCGCGAGAAAGAGACGCCAGCATAAGCGGTTGTCACACCCGAGGCGGCCAGCCGTGCATCGAGATGCGCCACCGCCACATCCATCGGGAAATCGACCCGTGGACGCGGCTCCAGTTCCAGCTCGATCATGTCCCCGTGCATGTCGATGAACCCGGGATACAGCGTGTGGCCAGGTGCCCTGATGCCATCCTTTACCGGAGCTTCTGCAATATCCGCGATAAGCCCATCCTTGATACCAAGCGCCCCGTTTTCGATGACACGGTCCGGCAGGACAATTCGAACATCAGACAACCACATTTTCGCGTTCCTCCAAAGATTTCACGTCCGGGGTCAGATCGATTTCGCTGTCGATCAGTTGCGCAACGTCGCCGGGATGGTGGAAGACGCCGACCATCGCTGTGCCCCTGGATTTCAACTCTGAGAGCCGGTCGATCAACGCCGCGCGGGCGGACGCATCCAGCGAAGCAGTCGGTTCATCCAGAAGCAAGAGCCGTTGTGGCAGGATCAGAGCGCGGGCGAGGTTCACTTTTTGCTGTTCCCCTCCCGAGAAAGTGGTGGGATAGGCCGCCCAAAGCGTCCGTTTGACGCCGAATGCATCAAGCCAGTGTCGCGCCTGCTCTAGCGCGTCTTCCTGCGCCACGCCCGACAGGCGCAAGGGTTCGGCCACCAGCGCTTCGGCGCTGACGCGGGGCCGCGCGGTCAGGAACTGGGTGACAAAGCCCATTTCCGTCTTGCGCAGCAGGCTGACATCCACATCCGCCGCGCGGGCCAGATCAATGACACCGTGGGAAGAATGAAACAGGATCTCGCCTCCCCCGGGCAGGTACGACCTGTAAAGCGCGCGCAAGAGCGTGGACTTGCCTGCGCCGTTGCGTCCCTTGAGCAGCAGAAACTCTCCCGCGCGAAGCTGGAAGGAAATATCGTCAAAGGCGGCCATCTGCGCACCCAGGTGGTGCATGGTAAAGCCTTTGGATAGGCTGCGAACCTCCAGAACAGGCGCATCGCGATTGAATTGAGGGGTCATTCGCCTGCTCCTTGAGTGGTCGCATGTTCGAGCCATCGAACCGGTTCCCACTTCGATTGAAAATGCTCAGGTGTCATAGCTTTGCGTGCACCAATTGTTGTGTGTAGCTGTGTTGCGGATCCTGGAAGACCTGATCGGCCAGGCCTTCTTCAACCACCGCCCCGCGCCGCATGACCATCACGCGATCCGACAGGGTGCGGATCACGCCAAGATCGTGGCTGACGATGACCATGGTAATCCGGCGTTCCTGTTGCAGCCGTTTGAGCGTGTCCAGCACCAGCGCCTGCACGCTGACGTCCAGCCCCGTGGTGGGTTCATCCAACAGCAAAAGCGCGGGCTCGAGCGCGATGGCCTTGGCCAGCTGCACCCGCTGCTGCATGCCGCCCGACAGCTCGATGGGCGGGGCATCCATGCGGTCGAGCGGAAACTCGGACGCGTCGAGCGCATTGCGCGCCTTGTCCCGCAAGACCTCGAAACGGCGTTCGCCCGCAACCAGAAGACGTTCCGCCACATTGCCGGACGAGGAATGACCCATCAAAAGGCCAAGATGCGGGTTCTGATAGACGATGCCGATCCGCGTCGCGCACAGCATCCGGCGCCCGTAACGGTCCAGATCGAACAGGTTGCCCTGCACATCCGGCAAGTCCAGCGAATAACTGCCTGCGTCCGGGGTTTCCTCAAGGTTAAGGCAGCGCAGGAAGGTGGACTTTCCCGACCCGCTTTCGCCCACGATTCCCAGAACTTCGCCGGGATAAACCGTGGCCGAGACATCACGCAGCGCCTGCACATCGCCATAGGATTTCGACAGGTTGCGCGCCGTGAGAAGAGGTTTGGTCTCGACAAATCGGGGGGCATCTAGCGTCAGCGTCATTGGGCCATCTCCCCGTCAGTGTACCAGGTCTCGCCGATCCGGGCCGCGTCGCCGTCGCGGCGGTGGATCGTCTTGACACCCAATTCGCTGTCCGAGACCTCAAAGCTCGACGTGCCATCCTCCTGCGGGATTTCATTCATGAAGAACCCCCGCGCGCCCGAACGGGTGCAGACCAGCCTGCCGTGGTCCTCCACCCGGAAAGGCACATCGTCAAAGACCAGTGGTTCCACACGTGTATAGGGCGGCACCGCGTGCAGTCGTTTTTCGCGGCCGGCTGACAGGATCGTGAGATGCGCCGCCATATCCATCTTGGGCACGTCCCAGCGCGGAATCGGAGAGGGCGTCATGACGAAGCGACCGTTGACAAGGCTTGGATAGCTGGCCCCCTGCATCACCCGGCCCGAGCGCACGATCTGTTCGTAGAGCTGCAACCACATGCGCCCGTAATCCGCATCCGCGTGCATTTGCCGGGCGATGGACATGTTTGGCTGCACCGGGCGCAGGGGTTCGGGGTTGGGCACCTGCAGGACAAGCACCTGATCCTCGCGCAGCTTTTCCTCGGGGATGCGGTGGCGCGACTGGATGAGATCGGCCTCCAGCGTGTCCATGGTGACAGGTGCGCCCGACACCCGCGCCAGAAACTTGCGGATCGAGGCGGCGTTGACGCTGTCATCGGCGCCCTGGTCGATCACCTTCACGCGCATGTCCGGGTTGATGAGCGTACAGGAGACCTGCAATCCGCCGGTGCCCCAGCCGCGCGCCATGGGCACCTCGCGGCTGGCATAGGGGATCTGGCATCCGGGCACCGCGATGGCCTTGAGCGTCTTGCGCCGGATCTCGCGTTTGGCGGAGGCATCGAGGAATCCGTAGGACATCGGCTCCCAAGACTTTGTCAGCGTTTCAAGGCTCATTCTGCGGACTCCACCTGTGGGGAAATGTCGGTCTTGGGGGCGCGTTTGGCCTGTGCCGCCTTCTTGGCTCTGGCGTCGTGCATGGCATCGAGGCTGGACTGGAAGGTGACGTAGTGCGGCAGCTTGAAGTGGATGCAGAAGCCCGAGCTTTCGACGCCTTCGGTGTGATAGAGGAAGAATTCCTCCTCTGTGGCAGACCCTTTTGGCGCACCCTTGGCGTTCAAATCCAGCGTCGCAGCCGCGATCACCTTGACCTCGTTCCAGCCAAGGGTCGCGGCATAGCCCAAGCCAAGGTCCGAACCGCTTTTCGAGACAACTTCGGCCTGACTCACCTTGACGCGGCCAGCGCTGAATTCGGTGCCGCGCGGATGACGGACGCGGATATCGGCTTCGGCCAAACGGAGTTCATTGACCGTCGGATGGTTCTGCCCGTAGCCCCGCTGCGCGGCGTATCCCAAGGCGAGAACGCCGCCGGTTTCGGCCCGTGCAAGGCTTTGCAGCGTATGGGCGCGCTTGGCCGGAAAGAGAAGCGGCTCTCGCGTGATGTCAGGGATGGTGTTGCCGCTGGCCGTGTCTGGCTCAGGCGCCGTCAGCAAGTCGTTCTCGGCCTGCCATGCGGCGACAGACGGCTGCTGCGCAGGGGAAGGTCGGGATGCCGGCTCGACCGGGGTCGGCAGGAAATTCGCACCCGACAACACCTCGGTCGCCAGAATACGGTGCGCATAGTCCAACGTCGGTCCGAGCACCTGCCCGCCTGGAATATCCTTGAACGCCGCCGAGATGCGGCGATGGGTGAACAGGTTTTCCTGTGTGACCGGCTCGGCCACGGTCAGGCGGGGTTGCGTCGTGCGCCATGCCCGCAAGAGCAACACAGCCTCATAGAGCTCACCCCCTGTTTGGGCCAGGGCCAAAGCCGCCAGGTCCCCGTCATAGAGCGAGGCCTCCCCCATCACCCGGTCCACCAGGTAGGGCAGCGCCTTGCGCATTTCGGCCACCCGGTCGGCCGTGATCTCTCCCATCTCGGCCCGGAACAGGCGCTCGGATTGTTCTATCGCCCGCTCTCCGCCCCGGGTTGCCACATAGGCCATCAGATCACCTCCACTTGACTCGAGCGCGGTACGCCCAGAACCTGCGCACCCGCCACAAGGAAGAGTTCGAACCCCATCGGGTAGCGCATCAACCGCGCCCGCATTTGCCAGAAGCCATCCGGCAGCCCGGCCACTTTCACGTCAACCGCGCCGTTGCAGCCCGGACCGCTTATCCGCAGGGTCGCCCCCTGTCCAAGTCGTGCGTTGCACACCAGCGTCGCGCCCGTTTCCGGATAAAGATCGGATCCCAGGGCGATCTGCCTCAAAGCGTCCGCGCCCGGCAGCATGTCAAGAAACAGGTGATCGGCTTGCTCTTGTGTCACCAAAGCGGCACCGGTGGCGGCCGCAATCCGGGCAAGATCAGGGTCGGCGCAGTGGACATTACATTCGCGGTCCAGCAGCGCCTCGACGATCCCCGCCTGCCCTGGTGCGGGCAGATCACGGGTCAAACCGGGGCGCGACAGGGCCCACATGAGCGCCTCGAAGGTGGCGTTGGTGCGCGCCTCGAACTCGGACGGAGCGGGGTGGGCTGTCATCAGAAGGTCTCCATATCCACGCGTGTCGCCTCGACCCGGCACAGCGTTTCGCGATCCGTTTCGGCCTGCCCCGCGGATTCCGCTTCAAGAAAGGCGGCGCAGGCCGGTTTGGCCAGACCCAACGCGACCGCCAGATCGATCAGCGCCATGGCCATCGCAGCCTCGAGATCACGGCCCCGGCGCATCCCGTAGCCGTCCTGGCCGCCCGCCGTGATGCGCGCCTCACTCATCAGGATTTCACCAAGGTGAAAATGGGTACCCTGCGCGGTGTCACGCATGGGCAGCATCACAAGGCCGGTGCGGTTGTCCAACACTTCGACCTCGGGCAAGGCTGGGATCAGGTTTTCGGCGAAGGCTTTCAGTCGGGCGTCATCGGCGCGCGCCAGCGTTGTCAGAAGCGCATCATGGCCCCATCCAGGCAGCGTGTCGGGCAAAGTGATCACGGGTCGGTCTCCATGTTGGAAATGTCAAAAGTGACCCGCGCTGCGGACCAGATCACCTCGCTATAGGCGATCGGCGCACCGCCCAGATCCGCATCGATGGCCTGCACGACGATCACCGGCATATCCGGGTGTTGGTTCAGCATTTGCGCCTCATCGGCGCGGGCCGGCCGCGCATGGATCTGCGTACTGGCACGTTTGTAGTCCTCGATGCCGTAAGACGCATAGACCGCACTGACCGATCCCATGATCTCGCGCCGGTCCGAGAATTCCGCGAATCGGGCCGCCTCGTGGTAAATAGTCCCGAAAGACACCGGGACGTCGTTCGCAAAGGAACGCCTGCGGGTGGCGATCACCTCCCTGCCTTCGTCCAAAGCCAGCGCTTTCGCGATCCGAGGTGACGCCGCGCAGGTCTCGGCCCAGAGTCTTTCGCCGGTCACATCCACGCCTTGTGCGGTCATGTTGCGCCGCATCCGGGTGCGTGGGCCGATGGTGTACGTCAGGCGTGGCCGACTCTGCACGAAAGTACCGCGCCCCTGTTCGACGCTCAGCAGGCCCTCTTTGCCCAGCTCGATCACAGCGCGCCGTATCGAGTGTCTTCCCGCGCCATAGGCTTGCGCCAGCTCTGGCTCTGTGGGTAATTTAGTACCTGGTTCCAGCACGCCGCTCTCGATATCCTGTTTAATGGCTGCGCGAATGTTGCGCCAACGGTCTCTTATCATAGCTCTATTCATCCGAATGAATTTTCAATAGGCCTTGGATGTTACATCTATGTGTCAATTGCAAAACAGTTTCATTGATTCTCGATTATGAGAATGGCGATCGGCCCGCCCGTCGATTGCGCCACGGTCACTGACAGTCGCCCGACCCAATCTGGACACTGCATTCGTCAGGTCGTCGGGGCCGTCCATGTCAAGAGGCCGGAAATTTTCGGCTTGCCCTTGAGGACGTTCTGTCCATTTCCAGGCGCGATGCAGGGAGGCCGCGGCGGCCCGAAATCACGGGCTGTCGGACATCGCGCGGCTGACCGAACCCATGCCATCTTCGCCCTCAGGTCCGCCGCAGCATCTTGGACAGGTTACCCCAACTGCGGGTGTTCACGATATTCTCTGCCGCAAGCCAGCCGCGCCGGGCCTGGTCGATGCCGTAGCGCATGTTGTCCAGCCCACCGGTGCTATGCGCATCGGTGGAAATCGCGATATCCACCCCCGTCTCTGCTGCCAGCCGGCAATGAACATCCTTCAGATCAAGACGGATCGGGTTGGCATTGAGTTCGAGCACGCAACCCCGGTCCTTCGCGGCCGCCAGAACCTGTTCCATGTCGAGGGCAAATGCCTTGCGTTCCCCGATCTGCCGCCCGGTTGGATGTCCGATGATCGACACCAGCGGGTTGTCCATGGCGCGGATTAGACGCTCGGTCTGCTTGTCTTCGGGCAGGTCGAGTTTTGAATGAACCGACGCAACAACAAGCTCGAGCCGTTCCAGGAGGTTGTCTGGAAAATCGAGGCGTCCGTCCTCCAGAATATCGACTTCGCAGGATGCCAGAAGGCGGATGCCGTGAAACTCGTCATTCAGTTCCGCGATTTCATCCACCTGCCGATGCAAAGCGTCCTCGCTCAGACCCCCGGCCTGCGTCTGGCTTTTCGAGTGATCGGTGATCGCGAGATATTCATAGCCCTTGTCTTGCGCCGCCTGCGCCATTTCTTTCAGACTGTTCTTGCCGTCAGACGCGGTTGTGTGGGCGTGCAGATCGCCCTTGATGTCCTCTGATTCGACAAGTTCCGGCAACTCCCCGTTTTCGGCGGCTTCGATCTCGCCACGGCTCTCGCGCAGAACCGGATGAATCCAAGGCAGGTCGATCCCGTCATAAACCTCTTTCTCGGTCGCACCGGCAATTCGCGTCTCGCCATCGAAGAGGCCGTATTCATTGAGCTTCAGTTCGCGGTCCTGCGCGCGCCGGCGCCCGGCGATGTTATGCGACTTCGAGCCGGTGAAGTAATAGAGCGCGGCACCCCAGCTTGGTTCCGGGATGACACGCAGGTCCACCTGAAGGCCCGATCGCAGCGTGACAGTCGAGCGGGTCTTGCCCTTTGACGCGATATCCTCGACCTCGTCATACTCGGTGAAGCAGTCGATGATCGCGCTGCCATCCTCGCCTTGCACGAGAATGTCCAGATCGCCGACCGTCTCCTTGCGGCGGCGGTAGCTACCGGCGATCTCGGCTTTCGAAACGCCCTCGATATTGCGGATCCACTCCATAAGCGGCGCGGCGAAATCCTCGGCCACGTCCAGCCGCAGCCGCTCGTCCTCGATCACGCCCTCTTTCAACTCCTTGCGGATACGGGTCTGGGTCTTCTCGCCAAACCCTTCGATTTCGGCGATGTCACCCTCCTCGGCCGCGTCCCTCAGATCGTCGACCGATGACAGGTCCAGCGCCTTGAACAGCGCCCGCGCGCGTTTCGGCCCGATACCGGGGATGCGCGTGGCCTTGACGATGGCTTCCGGCACATCGTCAGAAATCTCTTCCAGAAGCGGCAGTTGCCCTGTCCGCACGATCTTGGCGATCTTGTCGGCAAGGTCTTCACCTATATCGGGCAGGTCCGACAGGTCTGCGCCTTCCTCCAGCATGTCCTCCAACGACCGGCCAAGGTCGCGGATGGTGTCGGCCGCGTTGCGATAGGCCCGCACACGAAACCTGTTGGCGTCCTCGATTTCCAGAAGATCCGCCACATGGTCGAAAATCGTGGCGATCTCGCTGTTATGTACCGGCATACCCTACCTCCTCAGCCCAGCATCTTTGCAAATGCGTCCTCATCCAGCATCTCGACACCTTCTTCGCGCGCATCCTCGCGTTTCGAGCCGGGGTCGGTGCCGACGACAACGTAGTCGGTATTGCCACTCACACTTGACGTCACACGCCCACCGCGGCGCTCGATCTCCTCGGTCGCCTCCTCGCGCGTCCATTCCTCCAGCGTGCCGGTCAGCACGAATGTCTGGCCTTCCAGCGACCGACCCGCCCGCTCGACGGGCTGCGGCGCGACACCGGCGTCCAGCAGTCGCGCGACCACGTCACAGTTGCGTTCTTCAGCGAAAAACGCGGCCACGCTCTGCGCGGTTTCCGCGCCGATGCCGCCGATCTCCTCGATGTCAGACGCGCTCGCCTCCTTCACGGCCTCCAGGGTTCCGAAGGCCATGGCCAGCCGACGCGCTGCGTCTGCGCCCACATGAGGAATGCCGAGCGCGCGGAGGAACCGGTCCAGCGGCACCTCGCCGCGCGCATGAATGGCGTCTTGAAGCGCCTCGGCGGAGGCCTCCGCGAAACCATCGACCGCGGTCAGCTCCTCCACGGAAAGCTCGTAGAGGTCCGCGATATCCTTAACCATATCCCGCTCGACAAGCTGCTCGGCGGTCTGTTCCCCGAGGCCCTCGATATCCATGGCCCCCCGCGCACCGTAATGGACCAGTTTCGCGGCAAGCTGCGCGGGGCAGGCCACGCCCGCAGGGCAATACGTCAGTGGCCCACGCCGCTCGACCCTGGCGCCACAAGAGGGGCAGCGGTCTGGCATCTCGAACGGGTCGGACCGCTCCACGCCCGGTTTCGGCACACGTTCCGCCACTTCGGGGATCACGTCGCCCGCGCGTTCGATCCGGACGGTATCGCCGACACGCAGGTCATTGCGGTGGACTTCCTTGATGTTGTGAAGGGTCGCCCGCGCCACCGTCACGCCGCCCACATCCACCGGGTCAAGCAGCGCAACCGGCGTCAGGGCACCGGTGCGGCCGACCCCGACCACGATATCCGCAATCCGTGTCTCCACTGTTCTGGGCGGGAATTTCCAGGCGATCGCCCATCTGGGGCTGCGGCTGCGCTGCCCCAGTTTTTCACGTGCCTTGCGCGCGTCAAGCTTCAGCACGATTCCGTCGATCTCGTAATCGAGTTCCTCGCGCCGATCCTGCATGTCGTCATGAAACGCTTCTGCATCCTCGAGAGTCTCACAGCGCGCCCTGTCTCCGAGAACCGGAAAGCCGAGATCGCGCAGCGCCTCGAGCAGCTCCCGCTGGCCGGGGGCGTTTTCCGTATCGATCCCGGTGGCATCGTAGAAGGTGACAGCGAACCGGATGCTTTCGGCCTCGGACGGGTCGAGCCGCCGTAGGATACCGGCAGCGGCATTGCGCGGATTGGCGAATGGCGCGTCTCCGCGCTCCACGCGGGCCTTGTTGACCTTCTGAAAGCTGGATTTGGGCAGGATCACCTCGCCCCGCACAGCCAGGTCTGCACGAACCTCGTCCGCCTCTTTCAGCCTCAGCGGAAGCGCATGCACCGTGCGAAGCGTGTGCGAAATATCCTCGCCCGTCTGCCCGTCACCACGGGTCGAGGCACGGCAGAACCGCCCTTCCTCGTAAACCACCTCGATGGAGAGGCCATCGAACTTTGGCTCTGCCAGCAGAGTGACGTCGTTGTCTCCCACAGTCTCGCACACCCGGTCGATGAAATCTGCGATCTGATCCTTGTCGCGCCCGGCATCCAAACTGAGCATCGCGGTCACGTGCTCGACCTTGCCAAGTTCGGATTCCGGCTCTGCGCCGACACGCTGCGTCGGAGAGTCCGGCGTCACGATTTCGGGATGATCTTCCTCAAGGTCTTCCAGCTCGGCGAAGAGCCTGTCGTATTCCCGGTCCGAAATCTCGGGCTCATTCTCGACGTAATACAACCGATCATGGCGATTGATCCGCTCGCGGAGTTCCTGGGCCCGCTTGGCGGCATCAGACATATCCGGCATAGGCAATCAATTCCTGGCGCGCGCCCGTCGCGCATCAAAGGGTTGGAGAGCGGGACGCATGAATGCACATCAACACACCCCGCTTTTGCCCGACCAGGGGCGGACGCCGTAATGGCACGATCCGTCCGCCCCTGGCCGCGACAATGGCGTCAACCGGCCACGGGCGGCACCGCATACCACGGCCAGGCGATGGCCAGCAGTCCCAGCCAGAAGAACACCAGAAGAAGAATGGCAAGCGCCGCTGCAACGCCGCTGGGCGCGTAGCGCCATCCACCGCCCCGGCGATAGACCCATCGCTCCCTCGTATAGGGCCAGGTGGGCCAAGCAAATACGGTGACAAGCAGCAGGAAGACAAAGAACCAGAACCAGAAAATATCGATCATGTCAGACCTCGGTCATTTCATTGTTTAGAGTTGCGAAAACCTGCACGCCTGATGTCCCGTCCCTGCGCCTGCCTTCGGCGCTGGAAGTGCGTCTTGCAGCGAAAAGCCGGCGAGACATTGTGGCGTCACAGGTGAAGCGGACGGGGCTGGTCTCGCCGGGATTGAAATCCGGACTTGTCGGTATCGGCATGAACATCTCCTTTGCTTTCTCGGGGCGGGGTATCTGGCAGCCCGGCTGTGCGCGGCTCTGTCTCAGGTCCCGAAGGGATAGGTCTCGGGCAGCCCCTTTGCCCGACCGGCTCCGAGCGGCGAAACCGCCGTTGTTTCATCCACCCAGATATATTCATTGAACTGACGCGGCAGTTCGGCCTCGAAGTAGTGGCTGGCAAGCTCGGTCTCGGGGCGGTAGATCACCCCGATTGCCCGCTCCAACCTCGGCTTCGACAATTCCGTCGCGACATCCAGTTCGCGTCCCGCTCGCAGCGGCAGGATGAGCCCCGGCAGACCGGAGAGGTGGAATTGCCGCTCATAGCTTTGCGCGTGGGCGGGACTGACCTTCTTGACCTCCATGGGCCCGTTCCAGTCACTGGCCGCGGCGACCGTGCCATGATCGGTGCCCATCCCGATGCGGTAGCTTTCGTTGCCGAACCCGCGCGCGCAAAGTTCGCCAAGGTTGCGCTCCCCCCGGCGTGACATTTCTGTCGCGCGGGCATCGCCGATATGCGAATTATGCGCCCAGACCACCGCGCGCGCACCGTCTCCTTGGAAATTCATCACGTTCTGGAGGGTCTGGAACATGTGATCGTCGCGGAGGTTCCACGACGCGCGGGAGCCGTAGTACATGATCCGGTAATACTTCTCCGCATTGGCCACGAGCGCAGCGTTTTGCGCCGCATCCAGAAAGCGCTCACCGTCGCTCAGCGCGTATTCCTGGCGATTCTGCATCAGATCGACCAGCATCGCGGTCACATCTTCCTCACAGTTGCGAAAACTATCGCTCAGGGCCGCGTGGCCATACGCCGCCGGATCGGCTTCCCAAGGGCTGAGACAGCCATAGCGGTGACGCGCGATCCGGGCGAGTTCGGGGTCCACATCCTCCAGATAGTCGATGGTCGCCTGCGCCGAGTTGAAGAGGCTATAAAGGTCGAGGCCGTAAAACCCAGCCCGCGTCTGCGGGGCGCGCGACGCGTTCCAGTCATGCAGCCAATCGGCAAAGGCCCGGACCTCTTTGTTGCGCCACGTCCAGGTGGGGAAACGGGCAAACGCCTCCCACTCCGACGGTGGCGTTTCGCGGTGGCGCACGTAGTGGTCGATGCGGGCGGCGTCGGGCCAATCGGCCTCGGCGGCAACAATGGTAAAGCCCTTTTCCTCGATCAACCGTTTCGTGATGAGCGAACGCATCCGGTAGAACTCTGACGTGCCGTGGCTCGCCTCGCCGATCAGCACGACCCGGGCATCGCCAATGCGATCCATCATCATGTCGAGCGGCGCGCTCTTCACGTCTTCGAAGGGCTCGGCATGTTCACGGATCATGCCCGGCAGACCTTCTGCCTGGCGCGGACGATGCTGGATCAGGCGGGGCGGGGCCGTCTGCATATCCGCCAGCTCGCCTTCCCAGCCCTGGTCCCCGATCAGGGGCACGAACCGCACATCGGCCAGATCTTCGCGTTCGAATTGCCCCTTGTCGCCCCGTGTCACGCGCACCAGTTCCTGCGCGCGCTGATCGGCGCCCACCGGCACGACCATGCGCCCCCCGGTGGCGAGTTGGGACTTGAGGGCTTCGGGCAGGCGCGGCGCCCCGGCTGACACGAGGATCGCATCGAACGGCGCTTCGTCCTGCCAGCCCCGTGTGCCGTCCCCGTGAAAGATATGGACATTGGTGTAACCGGCGTCGTGAAGCGCCGCCGAGGCTTTGGAGGCCAGTGTTCCGTGCCGTTCGATGGCAAAAACCTCGCCAGCGATCTCGGCCAGAATGGCGGCGGCATAGCCCGACCCGGCGCCGATCTCGAGCACCTTTTCACCGCCCTTGAGACCCAGCCCCTCGACCATGTAGGCCACGATGTAGGGTTGCGAGATGGTCTGGTCCGCGTCGATGGGCAAAGGGCGGTCGGAATAAGCCTCGCCTTTCAAGCGGTCCGGCACGAAACGCTCGCGCGGCACGCGTCCCATCGCATCCAGAACCAGCGGATCACTTACCCCGCGCGCGCGGATCTGGCGTTCGACCATCTCCGTGCGAAGATCCTCATAATCCGTCATGTCACATCTCCTTTCTGGGTCACCCTTGAGTGCAGAATGGCAGCCGACCGGGGCTACCCTCGGGCTGCGGTCTGTCCGGTTCGACTCTGGGTCGGAACCTCCGGTGGCGGACCGGGCGGCACTTCTCCGGGGGGCTGTGGCACGTCTGGCGGCATTTCGGGCGGGATTTCCCCCGGCGGCTCGGGATATTCATCCGGCGGGTTTGGTGGCCTCTCTTTTGGGGGCGCGACCGGCTCTTCCGGTGGCGCAGGTTCCGGCGTCGCAGGCTCGGGGGGCTCCCCCTCAAAGCCAAGTGTTTCGCCGTTTTGCCGAGGAGATTCGGATTTTATCGCCATGAAAAGTGCTTTCCCTTGTCAGATTCGCAGGAACCCTGAAGCAAATGCAGGGTCTCACGCATTGATCACGGTTAAACGCTTCGCCCTGCGATCCTTGCGAGGTCATCCGAGAGCGACACTCCGATCAAGGCTGCCACACAGCGGGGACGTCCCGCCGCGCAACAAGGTGAGCGAGCCCGTTCGGGGGGACCGGCACCCCACCTGACGCGCTGCCTCATGCCGCTGTTGCAGTACAAGTCGATCCATCCCGACGGTTCAGATGTCTCGAACAGCCTCACCACGCCGCATTTCGGGCGTGCCGTGTCTCAGGGGCGCGGCCAACACCGGGATACCTCGGCTGTCGCTCATTCATGCGTTGATTTAACTTCGATCAAGGCCAACGCCGGCCCCCTTGCAGTACCGTCGACGCGCAAGCAGCGGAGGCGGCACATGCAAGTGCAGGACAAGCCAGCGCAGGACAAGGACGTGGGCCACATCATCGCCATCGAAGGGGGCATCGCGGATGTCCGCTTTGCGCATGGCCTGCCGATGATTGCGTCGCGGCTTGTCACGCTGAGCGATCCGGAAATCACCATCGAGGTAGCCAGTCTGCCCGCGCATGACATCGCTCGCGGCCTGGTGATGAATCCGAGCGGCGATCTGCGCTTGGGGCTGGAAGTGAAGAACACTGGCCAACCCATCGAAGTGCCGGTCGGCGAGGCGGTGCTGGGGCGGATGTTCAATCTGTTTGGCGACACCATCGACGATGGCGACCCGTTGGACGATGTCGACCGCTGGCCAATCCTGCGCGACCCGGTGCCCTTGTCGCAGCGCCGGGTCGAAGGCGATGTCTTCGAGACCGGGATCAAGGCGATTGACCTGCTCAGCCCGCTTGAGCGCGGCGGCAAGGCGGGGCTTTTCGGCGGGGCGGGCGTCGGCAAGACCGTTCTAATCACCGAGATGATTCACAACATGGTCGCAGCATATGAAGGCGTCTGCCTGTTTTGTGGCATCGGCGAACGCTCCCGCGAGGCCGAGGAGCTTTACCGCGAGATGGGGGAAGCTGGTGTTCTGGACAATACGGTTATGGTGTTCGGTCAGATGAACGAAAGCCCCGGCGTCCGGTTTCGCGTTGGCCATGCCGCGCTGACCATGGCCGAGCATTTCCGCGACGAGCAGCGCCGCGATGTTCTTGTGCTGATCGACAACATCTTTCGCTTTGTGCAGGCGGGATCCGAGGTGTCGGGGCTTTTGGGGCGGATGCCCAGCCGGGTGGGATATCAGCCAACACTTGGCACCGAACTGGCCGAACTTGAAGAGCGAATCTGCTCGACCGATCGTGCCGCCATGACATCCATTCAGGCGGTTTATGTGCCCGCCGACGATTTCACCGATCCGGCCGCCACGCATACGTTCTCGCATCTGTCCGCCTCGATCGTGCTGTCGCGCAAGAAAGCATCCGAAGGGCTTTATCCCGCCATCGACCCGCTGCAATCCTTTTCGCGGATGCTGACCCCCAGCACCGTCAGCACAGAACATTACCGGGTGGCGCGCGAGGTGCGCAACACGCTGGCGGAATACGAAGAGCTGAAGGACATCATTGCCATGCTCGGGTTGGAGGAGCTGTCGGAAAAGGACCGCGCCACCGTGCGGCAAGCGCGTCAGCTCGAGCGGTTTCTGACCCAGCCTTTCTTCACCACGGAGGCGATGACCGGCACGAAAGGCACCCTTGTCGCACTGGAAGACACGGTCAAAAGCTGTGCGCGCATTCTCGATGGGGAATTCGGGGACCGCGACGAGGGCGATTTCTACATGATCGGCACAGTCGACGACCTTGAGGACAAAGGGGGGTCGAATGGAGCTTAGGATCATCACGCCGGAACAGGTCACGCGGCATGATCACGTCTGCCGGATCGTGGCAGAGGCCGCGAACGGTGTCTTTGGCATTCTGCCGCGCCACATGGACCATGTCACGCAACTGGCCGCCGGGGTTCTGGTCTTCGAGACAGAGGCTGGCGAGGAACAGTTCGTAGGGGTGAATGCCGGAACATTGGTGAAAGCCGGGCCAACGGTGATGGTCGCCGTGCGTGATGTGATCGCAAGTGACGACCTCGGACATTTGCGAGAGCGGGTCGAGGCCGAATTCCGCCGCCACACAGACGAGGAGCGCGAGGCGCGCTCGGCACTGGCGCGGCTCGAAGCGCATATGATCCGCCGGTTCCGCGAATTGCAGGGAGTGAACCAGTGACCCGAGATTCCGAAGACGACTCTCAGACCATTGCCCGCAAAGCCGCCCGCATGCAGGAGGCGCGAAAGCACCGCAAGCAAAGCGCTTGGCGCGGGCTGGGCATGTTCGGCCTTGTCGGCTGGGCCGTGGCCGTGCCGATCATCGCTGGCACCGCACTGGGCCGCTGGATCGATGCACGCTGGCCGGGAGAGACCTCCTGGACGCTGGCCCTGCTTTTGGCGGGCGCCTTTCTGGGTGCACTCAACGCGTGGTTCTGGGTGCAACGGGAGGGGCGCGATGATTGAGTCCGACGAGCAATATGCCGCGATGCTCTTTCTCATGGGTCTGGTAAGCCTGCTGGCGGTGCCAATGCGCGCGTTGTTTTCCCGCGTTTCCATGCCCAGCATGATCGGCTTCATCCTGCTTGGTGTGACCCTGTCGATCGGATCCACCATGACCGGGTTCGCGGGCGACACGCTCGACGAACAGGTGCCTTTCCTCGCCAAGATCGGCATTGTTGTGCTGTTGTTTCGGATCGGGCTCGAAAGCGATCTGGACACGTTGCGCCGTCAGCTCGGACCCGCAGCGCTGATCTGGCTGCCAAACATGGTGCTCGGCGCGGCCGCTGCCTTTGTGCTGGTGATCTTCTGGCCGGGGCTTGGGCTCATCCCGGCGCTTTTTACGGGCGTTGCCGCAAGTGCAACAAGCATCGGCGTCTCTACCGGGATCTGGGAGGATGCAGGCGCGCTTGACAGCGACACGGGCGCCCTGCTGCTGGATACCGCGGAACTTGACGATATCTCTGCCGTGGTATTGCTTAGCGTGTTGTTCGCGGTGGGGCCGCTGCTGAAACAGCCCGAAGGGACGGCGATCCTTGCGCCGGCGCTGAAAGCCGGGGCGATACAGCTTTTGCTGACGGCTCTGTTCAGCATTGCCTGCTACCTGTTTTCGCGCTGGCTGGAAAAACCGCTCTCGGACGGTTTCGCCAAGCTGTCGTCCACATACGGACCGATTGTCTTTGCGACCGGCGCGGCCTTTATCATCGCGTCCACGGCCGAATTCATGGGGCTTTCAATGGCCATTGGCGCGCTTTTCGCGGGGCTGGCTTTCAGCCGCGATCCCGCAGAACGGAATATCGATGAGGCATTTGGCTTTCTGCTGGCTGTGTTCGGACCGTTCTTTTTTGTGGCCATAGGTCTTTCGGTCGACATGACCGCTCTGGACGGCGCTATCGGGCTTTCTGCCGCACTCGCCCTTATGGCCGTGGTTGGCAAGCTATTGGGCGCGGGCGTTCCTGCCGCGGTCATGCTTGGATGGCGGCCGGGCGCCCTGATCGGGTTCAGCATGGTGCCGCGCGCCGAGATTTTTCTGCTGGTCATGCTCTTCGGGTTGACGCTCGGGGCTTGGGCCGTGCCACAGGCGCTCTACAATGCCGCTGTGCTGACCAGCATCGCAACCTGCATCATCGGCCCGGTCATTGTCGGGATGATGCTTCACCCGAAAGCTGGGAAAGCAACATGACAGAAAGCTTCGCAATATGCATCGGTGGTGCCTTTGGCCTGCTTTACATGGGGGTTTTGTGGGCCGCCGTGCGCATTCTGACATCGGGACAGAGCGTGTGGCTCTTTGCAGCCCTGGGCCTTCTCCGGGCGGGTCTGCTTGTGAGCGCGCTTTGGCTGGCCATATGGAGCGGCGCAACAGCGGTTGATATTGCCTTTGGTACGCTGGGCTTCATCGCAGTTCGGCTATTCGCCACACGGTTTGTCAAACCTGCACAGGCGGGGGGCGCCTCATGGAAATAAGTCCCGACGCCTGGGTTCTCTACGAATGGCAGGGGCTGAGGCTCAATGCGACCATCGTGTTCACGTGGGGCGTCATGGCGCTTCTGGTGCTCGTGTCATGGATCATCACCGCGCGGCTGAGCGAGGGCGAAACCGTGTCGCGTTGGCAGGTCATGCTGGAGGTCGTCGTCACCACAATCCGTGACCAGATTGACGAGGTCGGCGCGGCGGACCCGGCACGCTACCTGCCCTTCATCGGCACGTTGTTCCTGTTCATCGCCACCGCCAACCTGCTGACCATCCTGCCAGGATACCAGCCGCCGACCGGGTCGCTCTCGACCACGGCGGCGCTGGCGATCTGCGTGTTGATCGCGGTGCCGCTGTTTTCGATCACCCGGCGCGGTTTGGGCGGCTACCTGAAATCCTATCTTCAACCCAGCCCGTTCATGCTTCCGTTCAATCTGATCAGCGAACTGTCGCGCACCATTGCGCTGGCGGTCAGGCTGTATGGCAACGTCATGAGCGGCACGGTGATTGTCGGCATCCTGATCAGCGTGGCCCCGTTCTTTTTCCCGATCCTGATGCAGTTGCTTGGCCTGCTGACCGGCCTGATCCAGGCCTATATCTTTGCCGTTCTGGCGATGGTCTATATCGCCTCGGCAAGCCGGGCCCAACGCAAGACCGATCCGGCGGCAGATACCGAAACCCCCCGCACATCGCGAGAAGGAGATTGACCATGGACCCCGCAACAATAATCGCCGCAATCTCGATCGTCACGGCCGGTCTGACCATCGCCATCGGCTCGATCGGGCCGGCGCTGGCCGAAGGGCGCGCGGCCTCGCGCGCTTTGCAGGCCGTGGCGCAACAACCCGACGCCTCGGACACCATCACGCGCACGCTGTTCGTCAGCCTTGCGATGATCGAATCCACGGCGATCTACTGCTTTGTCGTGTCGATGATCCTGCTCTTTGCGAACCCGTTCGTCGATGCGACCGCCTTGGGCGGTGGAGGCTGATCCATGCAGATTGACTGGCTGACCGTTGCCGCCCAGATCGTCAACTTTCTTGTTCTTATCTGGCTGCTGCAACGGTTTCTCTACCGTCCCATAACCAACGCCATGGCCCAGCGCGAGACGCGCATCGAAGAGCGGCTTTCGGATGCCAAATCCCAGCGCAAAGACGCCGAGGAGGAGGCCGAGAAGCTGCGCAAGAAACGCGAGGAGCTTGAGGAGGCGGAACAGGACATGCTTGAGGAGGCCCGCACAGAGGCCAATGAGCTCAAGCAGCAGCTAGAGCAGGACGTGCGCGACGAGGTCGAGCAAAAGCGCAAGAACTGGCAAGAGACGCTGGAGGATCAGCGCGCCGATTTCATGCAGAACATGCAGCGCAAGGCCGGGCACAAGGTGCTGGACATCGCGGGTCGGCTGATGGCCGAATTCACCTCTGGCGCGATTGATGACCAAGTTGCAGACGGGTTTGTTGCAAAGCTAACGGATCTGGACCCAGAGACGTGCAAGAAGATGACTCGTGCCGCCAACAACGCCGACAGCCCCGCACTGGTGGAAAGCGCGACCAAGCTGGATACCGCGGCCCGCCAGAAGATCACCCGCACGCTGCACGAAGAGTTCGAGACCGACATCGAGGTGGAGTATCGGGAAGACGAAGAGATGCTGCTCGGGGTGCGCCTGAGCATTGGCGAACAGACCGTGGAATGGTCCGCCGCCCGGCACCTCAAGCGCCTGAACCGTGAACTTGACACGCTTCTGGAGTCTGCCGGCCCGGCCAAACGCAAAGAGGCGACAGATTAGCTGTAAGGTAGCGTGAAAATGCTCAAAACTCTGGGGGAAAATCTGTTCAATCCACTGGACACGGCGCTTGAAAACATCAAGCCGCGTCTGGAGGTGACCGAGGTTGCGCATGTCGTTTCGGTCGGGAACGGCGTGGCGCAGGTGGCAGGTTTTACCGATCTTCATGCCAACGAACTGGTAGAGTTCGAGGGCGGGCTGATGGGCATCGCATCAAACCTGCGCGAGGACCGTGTCGGCGTGATCGTTCTGGGCGATACAGGTGATCTGCGCCCTGGCGACCGGCTGCGTCGCACGGAACGGGTGGTGGATGTGCCGGTGGGTGAGGCGCTGCTGGGCCGGGTGCTCGACCCGCTGGGGCGTTCACTGGACGATGCCGGGTCCGTCGAAAGTGATGTGCGGATGCCGGTCGAGCGGAACGCCCCGCCGATCATGCACCGCGATCCCGTGAACGTGCCGTTGCAGACAGGGATCAAGGCCGTGGATGCCGCCATTCCCATCGGACGCGGCCAGCGTGAACTGATCCTGGGGGACCGCCAGACCGGCAAGACCGCCATCGCCGTAGATGCCATTCTCAACCAGACGGACACCGACGTGATCTCGATCTACTGCGCCATCGGGCAACGCGCTTCGGCGGTGGCGCGCGTCCTGCGCAGCCTGCGTGATCACGGCGCAATGGACCGCACCATCGTCGTCGTTGCCAGCAGTCAGGACGCGCCGGGGCTGCAATTCGTGGCCCCCTATGCGGCCACCACCATGGCCGAGCAATTCATGGCACAGGGGCGCGATGTGCTGATCGTATATGACGATCTTACGCGCCACGCGCGGGCCTATCGGCAACTGTCGCTGCTGCTGCGCCGTCCGCCGGGGCGCGAAGCCTATCCCGGCGACATTTTCTATATCCATTCGCGGCTGCTGGAACGTGCCACCCACCTGCGCAAGGAACAAGGCGGCGGCTCACTGACCGCGCTGCCGGTGATCGAAACGCAGGCACAGAATATTTCGGCCTATATCCCGACGAACCTTATCTCGATCACCGATGGCCAGATTTACCTGTCGCCGGATCTGTTCGAGAAGGGCCAGTTGCCAGCTGTGGATGTCGGGTCTTCGGTCAGTCGCGTTGGCGGCAAAGTACAGCTTCCGGCGTTCCGGGCGGTCGCAGGCAATCTGCGGCTGATGTATTCGCAATTCGAAGAACTGGAGACCTTTGCGCGCTTCGGCACGCAAATGGATGACGAAACGCGGCGCAAACTGACGCGCGGTCTGCGGGTGCGAGAAGTGCTCAAACAGCGCGAACAGCATCACCTTGCCGTGCCCGAACAGATCGCCGCACTGCTGGCCGCGACCGAGGGGTTGTTTGACGAGATTGATCCAGAGAATGTGTCCGCCGCCGAAGAGCGTGTTCAACACGCCGTGCGCGACCAATGCCCCGACATCTGCGAGGCGATCGAAGCGGGTGAAAAGCTGACCGACGATTACCGCGCAGCCCTGCTGGAAACGATGCGCGCGGCATTGGAGGACACCGAAGAGGATGGCGCTGATGCAGACGCTTGAATCCCTCTCCGATGCTCTGGACACGGCCGGGGACATACACTCGATCGTGCGCACCATGAAGGCGCTGTCAGCCGCCAGTATCCGGCAATTCGAGCAGGCCGAGGAGGCCTTGGGCGATTACGCGCGCACGGTTGATCTGGGCCTGACGGCGCTGCTGCAGGATCGCCACGCGCGCGGCCTGCCCTTGCCACGCACTGGCGCAGAGGGGTCTTCTCGCACGGCACTTATCGTCATCGGCTCCGAGCGGGGTCTGTGCGGGCGCTATAACGAAACCGTCGCGAACCATGCTCTGAAACAGATCAACGGTCGCGACACCCTGCTGGCCGTGATCGGCCTGCGCGCCGCTGCCCAGCTGGAATCGGCTGGCCATCACGTCGACATTCTCTTTACCCTCCCCGGCACGGCGGCGGGCCTGTCCGATCTGGTGCAGTCCGTGATCGTTCAGAGCGACAAGTGGCAGCGCGAGGAGGGTATTGGCCGCATTCGGGTCGTGCACAACCGGCGCGAGGGGCGCATCCTGTCAAAACCGGTCGATCGGCAGTTGTTGCCGCTGCCGGATGCTTATCTGGAATCGCTGCTAAATGCGCCGTGGCCGGGACCGGGGCTGCCCTTCTTCCGAATGTCCCCGCCCGCGCTTTTGTCATGGCTGGTGCAACAACGGCTCTTTGTCGTGCTCTACCGCGCCCTGGCCGAGGCACTGGCCAGCGAACACGCAACACGTCTGGCGGCGATGCAGGGGGCGGAGCGCAATATCGAGGAACGACGCGAGGACCTGATGCAGGATTACCGCGTCAAGCGGCAAGAGACGATCACCCGCGAATTGATGGATGTCGTCTCGGGATTCGAAGCCGTGAGCACGGTCGAGGAATAAGACCGTGCCGAGCGATCAGGTGTGATCCCCGGCATCCCGAAGCTTGGACAGGAACGCCTCGATCCTGTCATCCAGTGCGCCGCTGTCTCCGATCTCGTCTTCATTGACCACAAGCGTGGCCAGCGGCGGATGTCCCAGCCGGCGCTCCATCCGTGACAGGGCGCCGGCCGCTCCAACCTTGCCCTGGGTGCAAAAAAACGCCACGCGATCGAGGGCGTCGCGATGCCTGTCGATATACGCATTCACAGCAGGTGCCGGGGCTCCGGCCCAGACCGGTGTGCCAAGGATGACCAGGTCAACCGTCGACGGGTCATGCAGCGGTGCGGCGATGGCGCTCTTGCTGCCCAAAAGCGCGCTCACCGCGCCTGCGGCAGTGCCAAGCAGACCGCCGCGAGCGCCTTGTTCCACGATGGGTTCAGCCTTGGTCCCCAAGCGGTCGGCGATAGAGGTCGCGACAGTGGCCGTGTGTCCGGTAAGCGAATAACTGGCGACAAGCGTTGTCATGGGATCGGCGGTCCTATTCGGCTCTGGTGTCAATTTGGTCGGAGCGATCATCGCCCGCGACTGTCTCGGGCCTTTACTTGTACGCGGTCGCGGCGATGCCTTGCAGGTCTTCCAAGGTCATGCCGTCACAGGGGTCCTTTTTCAGGCGCCATACCGAGCCATTCCCTCGCCGCGTCCTCGTTCTCGTGCAAAAAGAACCGCATTTCGGCCCCGGTGAAGGGGACAGCCAGCATGGCGCCCCATTTTTCCAGCGTGCTCTCGCCGATCACGGCAATGCGGCCAAACGCGTCCTGCCGCTGCATGCTGAAAGTCATTTCTTCCCAAAGACCGCCAATTTCCCAACCTTCGCAATCCTCGAGCCGGATCATTACCTTCAGCGGGTCGTCGGCCAGTTCCAGGGCCTGCTCGATTTCCGGAACGGCCAAATCAACGTCCCGGCGGCTGACCGTTCCTGTCACGCGGATCACGATGCTGTCGTCTTGCCGGCTATGCTCGATCTCGATCATCAGCTTTGTTCCTCAATCTCGCTGGATGGCAGAGGCCATGGCGATCTCGGCAACACCGAGAAAAATCAGATCGATGCCGACCAGCAGCCCGACGGCCCACATCGCGGTATCGGGCAGACCAAACAACAGGAGCCCTCCCAACAGTAGCGACAGCGCACCGGAAAACCCGATCCAGCCCCAGCCGGGGAACGGCCGCAGATCGAAACCCGCGACCAGCTTGAGCGCGCCGCCAAGCAGAAAGAAGATGCTCAGGACGATTGTCAGCGTCACCATTCCCTGCAATGGCCAGCCCAGTAGAACAGCCCCCGCCACCAAGGCCACGAGACCGAAAAGCACGTTCCAGGTCAGGCTGCCGTTGCGCCGCATCGCAAAGGCCCGAACCAGTTCCAATACCCCCGAGACAGCAAGGAGTGCGCCGATCACAAGCTCCGTGGCGAGAGTCGCTGCAAAGGGAAAGAGCACTGCAAGCACCCCCATGACAATCGAGACGATACCCGCGATCCAAAGCCAAGTCCTAAGCCCGCGCGGTGTGGTGGCTTGGATCATATCCTGATCTGTCATCTGCTTTCCTTCCTGCTCGGACGAGAGCTATTAATCTTCCACGTCATTGTCAGAGGTGCCAAAGACCGCGCTCCATGCGTCTTTCACCTCGGACCAGGCATCGGCCACGCCGTCCTGAAGCTCGTCCCAGGCCGAAACGCTGCCTTCTTGCATGGCGCCGAATGCTTCGCTCAGCTCATTCCTGCGGTCGCGCAGCGCTTCCAGTGTCTCGCGTGTCTGCTCTTGACTGGCCTCCGACATATCGGCCCAATTCTCACGCGCCCGCTGTTCAAGCGTGGCGATCTCCGCATCGATTTGCGAAAGCGTCTCGCGTATCGCATCCACAGCCTCATCGCGCTGGTCCTCGGAATAGGCGCGGATCGTCTCGAACGCCTCATCGAATTCGGCTTGGATTTCTTCGGCAGTGACACGCTCGGTGTCCTGCGTCTCTTCGGACGCCTCCTGCGCCGCGAGCGGCGACGCGAGGATGACCGCGAGCATGCTCGCGGTCAATGTGCGGGTGATCGGTGTCATCATCGTGGTCATCTGGATATATCCTCTGCACTTTTCGAGTGCCCTTTGGAGGGCTGGCGCGTGCCGAGCCGGCGGGCTTAGCGCGCGGTGTAGCCACCATCGATCACGAGCTCTGATCCGGTCACGAATTTCGCATCGTCGGAGGCAAGATAAGCAATGCCCGCCGCGATATCCTCGGGCTCGCCGACATGGCCGATCGGGTGCAGATCATCGAGTCCCTTGCGGAACGCCTCGACCCCTTCTTCAGAGCTTTTTGCCAGCCCCTCGACAAGCGGTGTCCAGATAAACCCGGGATGAACCGAGTTCACGCGGATCCCTTCCTTGGCGTACAGCAGCGCGTCGGTCTTGGTCATGAGCCGTACGGCCCCCTTGGAGGCGTGGTACGGTGGGAGATCCGGCGCGCCGACAAGTCCATAGATCGACGACAGGTTGACGATGCTGCCGCCGCTCGCCTTTTTCAGGTGCGGTATAGCTGCCTTGGTGCAGTAAAATACGCCGTTCACGTTGATATCGATCACCTTGCGCCACTCTTCCTCACTGATCTCGTGGGTTGGCGTGTCGACACCGGAAATGCCGGCATTGTTCACAACGACATCGATCTGGCCGAACTTGTCGGCGACCGCATCGAAAACCTGGTGCACCGCGTCGGCATCGGCCACGTCCAGCAACCAGGCGTCGGCGCTGCCACCCTGGGCCGTGATCTCCTCGCGGACTGATTTCGCATCACCGTGATTGATGTCGGTGACGGCGACATGCGCACCCTCGCGAGCCAGCCGCAGGCAGGCGGCCTTGCCAATGCCATTGCCACCACCCGTGACAAGGCAGGTTTTCCCGTCGAGACGTTTCATGGACTGATCCTTTCAGTTTACCAGATGTGAGCTTAGGGGCGCCTGTGCAGCGGCAAGCCGCCGCCGGCAAAGAACATCGCCGTAAGAGCGATTCGGCATGTGCCCCAGGCGCAGGGCATCGATCGTCGCGCGTGCGCTGTCGGGATCAGGATCCTCGAGAGCCAGGGTCAACCGGCTCCAGCCAGAAACGGTGACACGGCATATCTCGGCGCGGCTGCTGCCCTTGCGGAACAGGAGCCGCGACTTGCTGACCCCCATCGGCAGGATTGCCGGGCTCGTATTGCCCAACCGCGCCACGAGATGACCCGGAGATCGCCCCGCATCAGGCGCCAGCCCTGTCAGGCCCAACGTCTGTGCCAAGGCCCGCAAGGCTCTGAGAGGGAGCGGAAACAGCGGATAGGCATGGTTGGTCCAATGCTGTAGCGGGCCAAGGTCCTGACCTCGGCGTTTCACTTCGAGCCGATTTCCGGCGCGCAATTTCACCAATCTCGATGGGCTGTTCTGTGTCAGCAGATAGAGGTCTGTTCGCCGCTCAGCGCCGACAAGCGGCCAGGATTTCTGAAGCAGCGCCGCCGCCTGCGGCACGTCATGCGGCCATACCCGAAATTCATATCGCCCCGTCGCGCTTTCCTGTCCCGTCAGCCCCGTACCCGGTCGTGCAGGGGCGTCGTCTCCGAGAAGCACGAAACTTTTCGTAACCATGATTCCATAACCTCCATCACGAGCCTTCGGTGCCGCTTGCCACCGGACATGCCGCCGGTCGAAAGCCGGGCGAGGTATGTTCGCCTCACGCAATCGCAAGCCGTTGGCCGCGCACGGATCCTTGACAGTCGTCTGTCGGACACGCCGACTGCAGATCGATTTCACCCTTGAAATTACCGTTCTCTAGTCATGCCAACATTAACGCGGGTTAATGAGACCGGGCCGAAATCACCTCAGTGTGTCCAGCAAGCCCTGCGGCGGCCGGCTCTGCATTGATGCCATCGTGCCGGGGGTTGTGAAAATCATGTGTGTGCAGCCCCGACCGACGCAGAGGATCCACGACCCGTCGGTCAGGTCTGCCTCACCTCTTTCGGGCTTTTCAAGAACCCCGATCGAACAGCAGGAGCGAAAGGCGGCGCATCATGAAAGACACCGATATTGTCCTTTGTCATCCCGTTCGCACAGCGATCGGAAAATTCGGTGGCAGCCTCAAGACAATCGCTGCGCCTGATCTGGGCGCACAGGTCGTGGGCGAAGTGCTGCGGCGCAGCGGCGTTGCGCCGGACAAGGTGTCTTCTGTGGTCTTTGGAAACGTGATCCAGGCAGGCACCGGCATGAACCCGGCGCGACAGGCCACGCTGAACGGGGGTCTTCCCGAGGGTGTCCCGGCGATGACCATCAACCGGGTTTGCGGCTCCGGAGCCGAGGCGATTGCCTCTGCTGCCCGCAGTCTGCGGCTGGGCGAGGCCGACTGCGTCATCGCCGGCGGCATGGAGAACATGGACCAAGGCCCCTACCTGCTGGACCGCGCCCGCTGGGGTTACCGGATGGGACCAGGCAAAATCGAGGATGCGATGCTGCGCGACGGGCTGAACGACGCCTTTTCCGGCAAACATTCCGGCTGGCACACGGAAGACCTGGTCGCCGAACCCGATATTTCTCGCGAGGCGCAGGACACTTGGGCCGCGCGGTCACATCAGCGGTTTTCCAAGGCCGAGGAGGCCGGCCATTTCGCGGGTGAAATCCTGCCCATCGAGGTCACGTCGAAATCGGGCAAATCGGACTTCAAGGAGGACGAGTCAAACCGCCCGGACGCCACCGCCGAGGGACTCGCCAAGCTGCGCCCCGCCTTCCGCGAGGACGGCACCATCACCGCCGGCAACGCGCCGGGGCTCAACTCTGCCGCCTCTGCCATGATTGTCACAACCGCGCGCTTTGCCTCCGAACACGGCCTGGACGTTGCCGCCAGGCTGGTGGCCACCGGTGTGGGCGCGGTCGCACCGGGCATGTTCGGCCTTGGGCCGGTGCCTGCGGTCCATCAGGCGCTCGACCGCGCCGGATGGTCGGCAGGCGATGTGGAGCGCGCCGAGATCAACGAGGCGTTTGCGGCCATCGCCATTGCAGTAACGAACGAGTTGGACCTGTCCGAGGACATCGTCAATGTCGAAGGGGGCGCCATCGCGCATGGCCATCCGATCGGGGCGACCGGGGCGGTGCTGACCACCCGATTGCTGCATTCCATGGCGCGCGACGACATCCGGCGCGGCTTGGTCACGCTTTGCATCGGTGGCGGCCAGGGCATTGCCCTGCTGCTGGAGCGCGACGCCTGATCTCCCCGAGACGCAATGGATCAATACAGAAAGGACAATGCGAATGACCGACCAGACCAGAACCGCGCTTGTGACCGGCGGCGTTCAGGGCCTTGGCGCAGCGGCGGCGAAAGCCCTTGCCGACGCCGGCGCGACCGTGGCCGCAACCCACCTTGGCGCGGGCGACCGGGCCAAGGCATTTTTCGATGAGACCGGCATCCCGGTATTCGAATGGGATGTGAGCGATTTCGACGCCTGTGCAAAGGGCGTCCGGGATGTGGAAGACGCCATCGGGCCGCTCGACATCCTGGTCAATAACGCCGGCGTCAACAAGGACGGCATGTTCCACAAGATGGACCGCGAAGATTGGGATGCGGTGATCGGAGTCGATCTGGGCTCGATGTTCAATGTCACCCGGCATGTCATCGGCGGCATGCGCGAGCGCGGCTTTGGACGCATCATCAACATTTCCTCGGTCAATGCCGCGCGCGGCCAGATGGGCCAGACCAATTATTGTGCGGCAAAGGCCGGTGTCGAGGGCTTTACCCGCGCTCTGGCCCGCGAATCGGCATCCAAGGGCATCACCGTCAACGCGATCGCGCCCGGATATGCCGACACGTCGATGGTCGAGGCGGTGCCCGACGAGATGATCGAGAAAATCCTCAAGATGGTGCCGATGTCGCGCCTCGCCGAGCCGGATGAGATCGGACGTTGGGTGCGTTTTCTGGCCGCAGAAGATGCGGGCTTTGTCACCGGGGCCACATTGCCTGTGAATGGCGGCATGCGCATGGGCTGACCACACACTGACGCCACCCTTTTCAAGACAGATGAGAGGTTCCGATGCCCGACACACGGACGCAGACCCGACCGAAGACCGAGGAAAACAGCAAGAGCGCAGACAGCGCTGAAACGGACTCGAAGGCTACACCAGAGAAGCAGGAAACACCGGATGAACAGGAAACCCCCGAAGAGAAAGCCGAAGCCTGCGGTGATCTCGCGCCGGAGCCGCCTGAAATTGTCCACCATTCCCCTCTCGAGATGCCGGATCGCTACAGCACCAAGAGCATTGACCGTGCGGCCAATGCACATCTGGCGCGCTTTACTCTGGGTGTGACACCCTACGGGATGGCGTCCACGTTCTTTACCTGGGGAGCGCACCTGATGGGCGCCCCGGGCAAACAGGCGCAACTGGCCGAGAAGGCCGCGCGCAAGGCAATGCGCTTTGGCGTTTACACGAATCAGCTCACCCGCGACCCGAACACACCGGGCTGCATCGAACCGCTGCCGCATGACCACCGGTTCGATCACGAGAGCTGGCAGCAGTGGCCTTACAACCTGATCCACCAGAGCTTTCTGCTGACCCAGCAATGGTGGTACAACGCCGCCTGCGACATCGACGGGGTGACCGAGCGTGACGAACATGTCGTGTCCTTCGTGACCCGCCAGATGCTCGATATGGCATCGCCCTCGAACTTCATCGCCACCAATCCCGAGGTTGCGAGCGCAACTCTCAACGAGGGCGGCGGCAACCTGATGCGCGGGATGCAGAACTTTCTGGAAGATTGGGAACGCGCCATCTCGGGCAAACCGGCCGTTGGCGCGGAAGAGTTCGTGCCCGGCCGGGATGTGGCAACGACACCGGGCAAAGTGGTGTTTCGCACGCATTTGCTGGAACTGATCCAATACGCGCCGCAGACAGACAGTGTGCACGCCGAGCCGATCCTGATCATTCCCGCCTGGATCATGAAATACTACATCCTAGATCTCAGCCCTCACAACTCTCTGGTCGGGCACCTGGTCGAACAAGGTTACACGGTGTTCATGGTATCCTGGCGCAACCCCACGGCAGAAGATCGCGACATGGGGATGGCCGACTATATCGATGCGGTCGAAGAGGCTTTCGACGCGGTCGGAGCGATCGTGCCCGATCAAAAGGTGCATGGCATGGGCTATTGCCTGGGCGGCACGCTGATGTCAGCCAAGGCCGCCCAGATGGCGCGCGACGGACAGGACAAGCTGGCCTCGCTCACCCTTTTGGCCACGCAGGTCGATTTCACCGAACCCGGCGAGTTGCAGCTTTTCATCAGCGAAAGCGAGGTCACGTTTCTGGAAAACATGATGTGGGATCAAGGGTACCTGGACACCAAGCAGATGGCGGGTGCGTTCCAATTGCTGCGCTCCGCCGACCTGATCTGGTCGCGCTACACCCATGATTACCTGATGGGAGAACGCCAGGACATGTTCGACCTCATGGCATGGAACGATGACGCGACGCGCCTGCCCTACCGCATGCACAGCGAATACCTGCGCAAGCTCTATCTGGGGAACGAATTGGCGCAGGGGCAATACCATATCGACGAGCAGCCAGTGACACTCGACGCGATCGACGTGCCGCTCTTCTGCGTCTCGACCACCTCGGATCACATCGCGCCTTGGCAATCCGTCTACAAGCTGCACCTGCTGACCGAGCCATCGCTCACCTTCGTGCTGACCAGCGGCGGCCACAATGCCGGGATCGTCAGCGAACCGGGGCACAAGGGGCGGTCGTTCCACATTCACACTACAGAAGAGGACGACCCCTATATCCCGCCCGAGACATGGGAAACCGTGGCCAAGCCGCGCGAGGGCTCGTGGTGGCCCGCGCTTGTTGATTGGTTGAACGAACGATCAAGTGGCAAGACGGCGCCGCCGAAGATGGGCACCGGCAAGGGAAAATACCAGCCGCTGGAAGATGCGCCCGGCACATATGTGTTCCAGAAATGAGTCCGTCCGACACCATCGCCAACCGTCCTTTCGACAGCCTGAAGCCGGGTGACGGGGCAAAGATCGAACGCCGCATCTCGATTGGCGACATGCGCGGGTTCACGACCCATGCCGCCGACATAGCCGAGCACGGCATCGACCGTGCGCTGGCCTCAGACCCGGATTTTCGCGCAGCCCTTGCGCAGGGCGGGGTTGCCGTGACCTTGCTGGTCACGTTGATCATCGCCCGGTTTCCGGGTCCGGGCACGCGGCTTGATGCTCTGTCGCTCGATTTTCCCGGCGTGCTCAAGCAGGGCGATCTGGCGGTTGCAGAGGTCACGGTTGCCTCGCTCGATGCCGCATCGCACAAGGTGCAGCTTGACTGCCACTGCCACCGCGACGACGGGGCGGTCATCCTGAAGGGCCGGATCGGCGTGATCGCGCCCGACAAACAGGTGTCGCGCCCGTTCGATCGTCCAGTGGCGCTGGAGCAGGGTCAGCCGCCCGACAGGTTCGAGCATATCGAGGATATGGCCAGAGAGATGGGCAAAATCCGCATGGCCGTGGTCAATCCGGTCGATCAGCCCTCCATCGAAGGTGCAATAAACAGCGCACATGCGGGCCTGATCGAGCCGGTTCTTTTCGGATCGGAGGAAAAGATACGCGCCGCCGCCGAAGTGGCGCGGGTGGACCTTTCCGGCGTCGAGGTCCGTGATGCGCCCGATGCCGAACACGCGGCGCGCGCGGCGGCGCAACTTGCCGCCGAAGGCGGATGCGAGGCCCTGATGAAGGGCAGCCTTCATACCGATACCTTGCTCAGGTCGGTGATCGATATCAGGGACCTGCGCACCGACCGCCGCATGAGCCATGTCTTTGTCGAGGACGTGCCGGGCTATCCGCGCTTGCTGCTCGTGTCGGATGCCGCTGTCAACATTCGCCCCGATCTGAATACGTTGCGCGATATCGTGCAGAGCGCGATCGACCTTGCCCATGCCATTGGCATCGCGCGGCCCAAGGTCGCCCTGCTTTCTGCGGTCGAGACGGTGACCGAGGATATCCCCTCAACGGTTGCAGCAGAGAAAATCCGCGACATGGCGGACCGCGGCGAGATTACCGGGGCGGACGTGGACGGGCCGTTTGCCATGGACAACGCGGTCTTCGAGGGCGCGGCGCAGATCAAGGGCATCACGTCTCCGGTCGCCGGGCAGGCCGATGTCCTTATCGCGCCGGATCTGGAAGCGGGCAACATCCTGGCCAAGAGCCTCGACTATCTGGCCGGGGCAGAGGCTGCGGGAATTGCCCTTGGTGCGCGTGTCCCGATCGCGCTGACCAGTCGGGCCGACAGCGCGCGTGAACGTCGCGCCTCGGCAGCGCTTGCCGTTCTGGTCGCAGCGCAGAACAGACGAAGAGAGTGAAAAGGATATGGAACCGGATGTGATTGTCACGCTGAACGCGGGATCATCCAGCCTGCGCTGTGCCATTTTCGAGCGCGGCGGCGATGGTCTGGACGTGCGGTTGCGGCTTGGTCTTCGGGGGTTGCCGGACGCGATGATCTGGCAGCGTGAGGATACCAGCACCGGGGAGACCGAAGAGGAACAGCTTGACCCGCCAGATTCCCCGGACACGGCGCAAGAGACCGCATTGGCCAAAATGACCGAGCGCCTGCTGGCCGAGATCGACCCCGCGCGAATCGCTGCGTTCTCGCACCGGGTGGTGCATGGCGGGCAGGAATTTACCGCGCCGGTGCATGTGGACGCCGAGGTGATAAAGCATCTTGCCACGCTTTCACCGATGGCACCCAGCCACCAGCCGCATAACCTTGCCGCCATTCGCAACCTTGCCGAACGCTTTCCGGATATCCCGCAGATCGCCTGTTTCGACACCGCGTTTCATAAGGATTTGCCCCGGGATGACCAGGTTTTCGCCCTGCCGAAGGAATTGGCCGAGGAGGGAATCCGGCGCTACGGCTTTCATGGCCTATCTTATGATTACGTGGCCTCGGCCCTTCAGGACATTGCGCCCAAGATTGCGCAAGACCGCGTTGTGATCGCGCATCTGGGGCACGGCGCGAGCATGTGCGCCCTGAATGGCGGCAAATCGGTGGCCACGACGATGGGCATGACGGCACTGGACGGTCTGCCGATGGGGCAGCGCTGCGGCGCGCTTGACCCCGGTGTCGTGCTCTACCTGATCGAGGAACGAGGCATGGCACCGACGGAGGTCCGCGAGATGCTCTATAAGCGCTCCGGTCTTGTTGGGCTGTCAGATGTCAGCAGCGACATGGTTGCTTTGCTGGACAGCGACGCACCCGATGCCAAGGCGGCGGTGGCGTTCTTCATCTACCGGTGCCGGCGCGAGATCGGTTCGCTTGTGGCCGCGCTTGGCGGGCTGGACGCGCTGGTTTTCACCGGCGGGATCGGCGAACATGCCCCCGCTATACGGCAAGGAATCTGTGCGGAGCTTGGCTGGCTAGGAGTCCAGATTGACGATGAGGCCAATGACCAGGGCGCGTCCCGGATTTCGCCCGAGGCCGGAAAGGTCAAAGTCTACATGCTTCCCACGGATGAGGAACAGGTGCTCGCCCGCGGTGCTCACGCGCTTCTGCTGAACGATGATGGCTCGATTGGTTGACCCCGGTCAGGGATTGCCAACGATCCCCCAATAGTCTCGCAAGGTTGTTATCATGTCATGCGGAAGGTCATAATAGCGACCGATTTCGGTATCGCTCAGCCCGTAATCGACCATGGCGGCAAGCACGTCCGCAGGCATCGGGCCGAGCATCTCAAGGATACGATCAGCGTCGTCCATCACCAACGCAGGCAGCCGGTTCTTGAATAGTGAACGATCTTTCATGACCTCCTCCAAGTCATGCCTCGAGTCTGGACAACAATCATGACCGGCGCATTGACCCGGATTAATGATATCTGTACCCCGCTGGTCCACTCTTGGCGCCGTAGGCGCGACATGAGCGTGTCAAATCAAACGGGCGGAAAGGAATTCAATCATGCTGGTCAGGAATGTCATGTCCTCACCGGTAATCACGGCAACAGCCGAAACCACGATTCGCGGCGCGGCAGAGAAGATGCGCGCAAATGGCGTGGGCGCATTGCCCGTGCTTCAGGACTACAGGCCAATTGGCATCGTCACCGACCGCGATATCGTGATACACGCGCTGGCGGCCCGGGGCTTCGCCCTTGGACCCGATACCAGGATCGAAGACATCATCACGCCCAATGTAATCACCTGTTTCGGCGATCAGGATGCCTCCGAAGCTGCGACTCTGATGGGTGAGATCAGGATCCGGCGACTATTGGTGATCGACAGGTCAGGGGCGGCTGTCGGCATGTTGTCGATCGGCGACATTGCCGAACATGTGTCCGAGGAACTCGCCGGGCAGGCCCTGGGCGAAATCAGCGAAGCCCGTGCCGGCGACATACCCAACTGACCCGGGATGTCACGCGGCATCGGTTGTTATCTCGTCGCGCAGCGCAGCAATATCGACCTGTGCGAGCTCTGCCAGCGCATGCTGATCCTTGATCAGGATGTCCATGTGATCGCCGGTCCTGATCACGCCGGCCCGGTTCAGACGTCTCAAGGTTCTGCAAACATGGACCGATGACAGCCCCGTGAAATCGCCAAGTTGCTGCTGGCCGAACGGCACATGAAATTCACTGTCGAACCCGGTGCCTTGTCTGGACACGCGAATGCACAACTCGATCAGGACGTAAGCGATGCGGGTTTCTGCGCTCGCCCGCCCAAGGCGCAGCATGCGTTCCGATTGCCGGGCCTGCGCCGCGATCTCGCGCTGCCGTTCAGACTTTCGCAGTTCTGGATCCTGCCGGAGCAATTGCGCCCATGACGTCTTGTCGATGGAGACGATCACCGCATCGCACAGCGCCTCGATTTGCAGGAAGCTGGTCTTTCCGTCGGTGGCGGTGGGATCATAGGTCTCGCCGGGCAGAATGAATTCGATAATCTGTTGTTCCCCATCCTCCAGAGATTTGGAGGCGGCCAGCCACCCCCCTGCCACATACATACGCGAATGCGATTCTTCGCCCTCGCTCTTGAGTATCGTTCCCTTGGCCACAGCGTGTTGATCGCGCTGCAGGATGTCGTCGAACATTGAATACGTCTTCAGCACCGGAAAGCCTCCTTGATCGAACTTTGCAAATCGATGTTCAACCGTTTCACGGGCTGAACGCTGCGTAACCTCAACACCGAAAAACGCCAAAAGATCCGAATCTGTATGCCTCCAACTATCTTTTTTACCATTTGACCCGAAATTTTGATAGCCAAGGGCTCGCCCTCGATGAATTGACGTGGGTTAATGCCGACAGCGGACAGCCGGTGTTCAATTTACGAGCAATTCACACGACCGTGATCGTATCGATAAGGGAGTTACTCCGTGGCAAAGGATCAACCTAAGACAGACATTGGCGATCTGTCACGCCAGACACAGGCGCTGTTCGACCTGAACGGGGTGGCAGCGCCCCAGCTCGAGCAGGTCATGAAGGTGCAGGAAGGCATGCTTGAACAGGCAGAAACCTTTACCCGGCACTGGGTCGAGCGCCGTCAGAAAGCGGTCGAAACCGCCGTCGAAACCCTGAACGAGATGAATTCCTCAGGCAAGCCAGACCCGATGGCAGCCATGCAGGCAATTGCTGAATGGCAACGCGGGTCGTTGGAGCGTCTGACCGAGGACTACAGGGAATGGATGACATTGTGCATGCAGGCCACGCAGCTGGCTGCAACCCCGCAAGACGAGACCGAACAAGACGACGCGGCGTCAGATGACACCGCTGAGGACAAGGCCGCGACCAAGTCCAAGGGCCGGGCGGCGGCGTCGCGCTCCAAATCGGAACACGCGACACCGGTGTGATTGGCCGCAGCCCTGACACACCTCAGGTCCCGGCGCTGGCTCATGCCGTGAAACACCATTGGGCCCGCGGCGGGACATCCAGCGCAGCGGCGGCGCCGGTACGGAAACGAGGTCAGAAGCCGGGGACAAGCTATCCATGCCCAAGATGTTCGACGTCTTCGCGGTCTCCGACAAGGGACACGAGGATGCAGGGCAAAATCCGGTGGCACCGGCATCGCAGGCAGTGCGCAACGCCGCCACGTCCATTGTCTCAGTGAAATGAAGCCCGCCGTCGAGAATGGCCGAATCATCTGCGACCGGGCGAACTCCAAGATCACTTTCCTTCTCGACGGTCAGGAAACCGGGTAACCCAAGGTCCGGGTCCTGGCGTCACGTCTGCGCGTCTGACCCGCCCCGGCGTACACCGGGGCGGCGTTCGTTCGGGTCAGAGTTGCGCGCGCGACATGATGCTAAGAACAGCCTGCCCAACCACCAGCGGCACAAGGCTGCCGCCCAGAACCAGCATCCATCCCGCCATATCCAGCGGCACCACACCCAGAACCGTGGTAAGCCCTGGCAGCCAAGCGGCGGCTGCCACCAGGACCGCCGACAGGGCAATCGCGTACCAGACCCATCGGTTCTGCACGACGGAGTTGTGGATCAGGCCGGTGCCCGCGTCGCGCATGTTGAATACGTGCCAGAGCCGTGCCAGCGCGAATGTCAGAAATCCGATCGTCACCGCCGCGTCCTCGCCCAGGTCCTGCCAAAGGGCGACAGAGAACACCAACAGGACCGAGCCTGCGATCAGCGCCCCCCAAAGGGCCGTGGCGATCCAGTGCTGCCGTGTCAGAACCGGTTCCTTCGCATCCCGCGGGGGACGGTCCATGATGTCGGAGGGGCTCTCGCCGACACCGAGGGCCAGCGCCGGGAAGACATCGAGCACGAGATTGATGAACAGGATCTGAAGCGGCAAGAGCGGGAGCGGAACGCCGATCACGGCGCACAGGCCAACCGCCAGGACCTCGCCCAGATTGCCCGACAGCAGATAGACGATAAAGCGGCGAATGTTCTCGAAGATCGTCCGGCCCTGTTCGATTGCCACGATGATCGTGGGAAAGGCATCATCCTTGAGCACGATATCGGCCGCCTCGCGGGCGACATCGGTGCCGCGCTGCCCCATGGCAATGCCAACATCAGCCTTCTTGAGCGCCGGCGCGTCGTTCACGCCATCCCCCGTCATCGCCACGACAGCCCCCGAGTCCTGCCAGTGCCGGATCAAGTCCAGCTTTTGCTCCGGCGAAACGCGGGCAAAGACCTGATACTCGGTCAGACGGTCTTGCGCGTCATTGTCCTGATCCCCGTCCGCCTGCGGCAGGTCATTGCCCACCATTGCCCGTGGGTCATCCGACAGCCCCACATCCTGCGCGATCGCAGACGCGGTGACAGGCTGATCTCCGGTGACCATGATGACCTCGATCCCGGCCCTGTGACATTGGTCTATAGCCTCTGCCACGTCGCTGCGCGGGGGGTCGGCCAAACCGACAAGTCCCAACAGGGTCAGGTCGTCATAGGGATCGGTGTCAGGGCTGTCCACCTGCCGTTCGGCGAAGGCAAGCACCCGATACCCCTGCCCTGCCAGCGCCTCGACGCGGTCTGCCCAGTCGTCCCGGCCCCGGTCCGACAGTGTCTCGGAGTCGCCGTTGCGAGTGGCAACATGTGTCGCAACCTCCAGAACGGCCTCGGGAGCGCCCTTGACGGCGACGTGGTAACCGCTTTCTGCCTTGTGAAAGGTCGCCATCATCTTGGTGTCGGCGTCAAAGCTCTCCTCACGCTCCTCGGGGCGCTCTTCGAGAAGCTGGTCACGCCGGATATCCACCGCGGCGGCCGCGTGCAGCAGGGCGATTTCCATCGGGTCGCCGGTGCCTTTCGGCTGATCCTCTGAGTTGCTGTCGTCAGGCTCTGCACCGGCCTCATCGCCGTCGGTGTCCTTGTCCAACTCGGCGTTGGTGCACAGGGCCGCCACTTCGAGCAGCCGACAGGCCAGTGTCGACGGGTCATCTGGCCGCTCGTCTTTTTCCCAAGGAATATCCTCGTCGTCACCCGGCAATACCAGCCGCGCCACCCGCATCCTGTTCTGCGTCAACGTTCCGGTCTTGTCGGCAAAGATCACGCTGGTCGATCCGAGTGTCTCGACCGCCGCCAGCCGTTCCACCAGCGCATTGCGTTGCGCCATCCGCCACATGCCGCGCGCCAGGGCCACCGTGGCCACGATCGGCAGACCCTCGGGAACGGCGGCCACGGCAAGCGCCACCGCCGTTTCCAGCATCGGCACGATATCGCGGCCCCCCAGCACGCCCAGGAAGGCCACGACTGCTGCCACAAGCAGCGTCAGCACCACCAGGTTGCGCCCCAGCCGGTCCAACCGCTTTTCGAGCGGGCTGACCTCCTGCTCGGCCTCGGTGGTCATTTGGGCAATGCTGCCCAATTCGGTATCCATTCCGATCTCGACCACAACGCCTGTGCCGCTGCCATCCGTGACCGCCGTCCCCTTGAAAGCCATCGAAGCACGTTCCGCGAGCGGTGCGTCCTCCTCCACCGCGTCGGATGTTTTGGTCACCGGAACAGATTCGCCCGTCAGCGCCGCCTCGTCACAGGTCAGCCCGTTGGATTCGATCAGCCGCAGATCCGCCGTCACCACGTCGCCCGCGTCAAGCAACACGATGTCACCGGGAACAAGGGTCTCGGCATCGACTGTCGTGCTCTGCCCGCCGCGCCGGACCCGTGTTTGCACCGTCCCCAGACTGCGCAACGCCTCCATCGAGCGAACGGCCTTCCATTCGGTAAAAAACCCGATGATGGCATTGAGCAGGATCGCCGCAAGGATCGCGAGCATCTGCACGATCTCGTTCATCGCAAACGATACGATCGCGGCGCCGGCAAGAATAGCAATCACCAGGCTCTTGAACTGGTCCGCCAGTATCTTCCACGGACTTGCAGTTTTGGCCTCTGTCAAGCGGTTGCGGCCATGTTCCTTTCGTCGCTGCTGCACCTCGTCTTCATCAAGGCCGCTGTCTGGTTGGACAGAGAAATCCTCTAGCACTTTCTCGACTTTGCGGGACTGAATTGGCGTCATGCTATATGTCCTGTTCGTGTCGGAGGCCTGCTGTTGCGTGCCACATCGGCATTGCGGTTTGGAGGGTGCGCTTTCGTGCCATCGGCTTCAACACACCGGATCTTTTCCTCGTGCCGCACCCCTTGTCTTGCCGAAACGGCTGAGCGCAAAATCCACAAAGACCGCGCCAAGGCAGGCTATCGCGCGCAAGTCCTTTCCAGACCTGGGAAACTCCGGCTTCCGCCTGTGGAACAGCTTGGGCGAAATTAGTGAATGCGTCATGTGCAAAAGGTGCATCAGGCGGCGCAGCAAGCCTGGCGTATTCGGGCAGGTGACCTGCCGGTTAAACTGGCAACCGGTCGAAGGCCCCGGTTGCCAACCAGCAGGCACGCCAGTCGTCCATGTCAACTTTCCTTTCGACCATCGGGAAACTGCGTCCCCTTCACGGCCCCCGGTTTTCCCGTGACAAAGTCATTTTGCATGTATTGGACAACGTCCTCGGTCGAGAGGACCTTGGCGACCGTGCTGTTGGCGATCGTAAGCGCTGCCTCCTGGTTGGCCGTCGCCGTCGCTACGGCATCGCCCACCACAACCACGTCATACCCACGGGAATTGCCGGCATAAGCCGTGCTCAGAACGCATTCATCCGTCCACAGACCGACGATGACGATCGTATCGATATCATGCGCCTTGAGCATCTGGTCGAGATAAGACGCGCCGTCCGCGTCGAACGTCCAGAACATGTCGAGATGCCTTCCATGATAGAACCAGCCATCTGCGATCTCGTCTCCCGTTGGAGCGATCTCGGCCAGCGGCTCCAGTCCGGGACCCCCGGTAAAGACGTAGGCCGCGTTTTCCGGCTTTTCGGGGCGCAGGCCTCTGGGGCCGTACCAGCGATCCATGGCATTCGATATTCCATCATCGAAGCGGCGGCTCCAGGCGCTCCAGGCAATGCAGACCCCGTCACTCCGGGTCCGTGCCGCCCGGAACGCATCGACCAGGCTGACCATGTTGGGCAGGATGCCTCCGGCATAGGCGCGGTATTCTTCCTGGCAATCATCAAGAAGCAGGGCGATCCGGCGCGGACGGTCCGGCAGATCCCAGGACGCCCAGAACGCGATCGGGGTTTCGTTGGGTCCATCCGGCGTGCTGCTGTAATTCGGCATCGGTTCCATCGCGAGTGTCATGTCGCGAAACTTGCAAGGCTGGCGCAGCGCCTCTTTCAGGGTGCGGAGTCCGGTGTCGTCTTCAGCCATTGTCATTCTCCTGTCGGGTAGCCAGACCGCGTCACGACCATCGCGTGGGCGGGTGTGTATCACTGACGTCGGGACGGCTGGTTCCTGCCCCCGGTCACTGTCGCCAGGATCGCGGTCACGCTGTCCGAGACAGTCGCACCCGTTGGAACGGTCTGCCAGTCGATCGATTTCGGTGCACGGGCGAGTTGGTCGGCCAGGACATTGGCGTCGGCATCCGACGCGCCGGGATCACGTGTCTTCAAACGCCCACGCAGGGCCTCGGGATCGGCCTGCAACCAGACCCCGTCAAACGGCACGCCGACTACTGCGGCCACGGCCTCGATCCGGGCGCGGTCATCGGCGCGGTCGTGTACCGCGTCGGCAATCACGGTGACCCCATCTTCAAGAAGCCGCTCCGACCGGGCGGCAATCGCCGAATAGACCCGCGCGGAGACCTCGGCGCTGTAGGCCTCGGGCGGCAGCGAATGATCCGGCGCTGTGTCGAACATTGCCTTTCGCGTGCGGTCGCTGCCGATCACCCGCGCCCCCGGCGCACGGCCCAGATCCGGCGCCAGCGCCGCGGCAAGCGTCGATTTTCCCGATCCACTCAGCCCCCCCAAGGCCAACAAATGCGCGGGTTCTGGGACAAGCAGATGTTCGGCCAGATCGAAATAGGCGCGCGCCTCTTTCGACAGCTTGTCACGCTCCAGTTCCGCTGTTTCGCATTGTGTCGCAGTGACATGCGCCCGCACTGCGGCGCGCAGGGCCATGAAAAACGGCATCAGCACATACCCGTCTTCCTGACCGAATGCATCGCAATAGCGGTTCACAACCTGCGACGCCTCGCGCCGCAAGTCGCGATGCCAAAGGTCCATGGCCAGAAACGCCAGATCGTAAAGCACATCCACGGTCGCAAGCGCCTCGTTGAACTCGAGACAATCGAACAGCCGCACATGCCCTTCGTAGAGACAGATATTGCGAAGGTGCAAATCCCCATGGCCGCGCCTGACCTGGCCGGCGCGTGCGCGCGCATCCAGCCGCGCGGCATGTGTTTCGAGGGCGCTTTCGAAGGCCGCAACGAGCCGGGCGATGTCTGCTTCGGAAAAGACGCTGCTTTGCCGAAAGGCCTCCGCGTTGACGCGCAGGACCGATGCGATATTTTCGACCCCGTCGGCGTCGTCGTCGACCGGGGCCTTCGCATGCAGCGCCGTGATCTCATGCGCCAGTGCATCCAGATGCGAGGATCTCAGCGCGCCGCGTTGCGCCATCGAATCAAACAGCGTGTCCTGATCGAATCGGCGCATCTCGACCACCGCATCGAGCAGTTCACCTGACCCATCGAATTTCGGCCCATTCGTGCCGGCAGTGATCCGGCGCACCCCGAGATAAAGCTCCGGCGCGGTGCGGCGATTGAGGTGCAGCTCTGTCTCGCAGGCGGCAAGCCGCCGCGCCGGGCTGGAGAAATCGAGATAGGGAAGACGCACGGAACGCTTTAGCTTGAACACCCGATTGCCCGCCAGAAACAGGTGCGAGATGTGGGTGTCGATCCGCTCGACGGTGTCTGTCGTCCCGTAGGTATCGGGATCAGACATGAACGCATGTGCCGTTTCCTGTTCGTCTTCACGCATTGTTGTTCCCGCGATGTTTCCTGCCACGACGATGTCGCAAAGTTTATCCTATTGCTGACAGCATTCCTTAACGCTGGTTAATCGAACGAGACATTGACCGGCATTCTGGACGCACAGCCGCGACGAGGGATGACCCGAACCGAATGACCCTGAACACGGGCACCATGCGGCCAGGCTGCTTCGGAAGCTGGGCACGGTCTGTGAATCGAGCAGCCTCGTGACCCAGCCGCCAGGCTTGGAGGCGCGGATCCGGGTCGTCATGTCCAGGACCCTTTCAGGGTTATTCGGGTTGACAGATTTCCTGTGCCATCGCGGCACGGATGGTCCGGACGATCAGGCCCGCTATGGTCAGGATAAGAACTCCCAGCAGCGCCAGGCCGAGCCCGTGGTAAAAACCGGACCCGGTCAGCGTGGCATGGTGAAAACTGGCAGTGGTGAGGGCCGCGAGCGGAAAAGACAGCGCCCAGAATGACAAGGCGAAGGGAAGCCTGACCAGCGCCGGCACCTGGAGCGCCACGAGAGCGGCGAAGAAGTAACCGATGTTCAACAGGACGCGCGCGGCGGCATCGACCTCGCCACCGTTCAGCACCATCCAGGACAGGTAGGCGACTGAGGGCGGGGCAACGAGGATCACCAGCGTGGGACGCAGCTTGCCGGGCAAGGGGTCGTGAAAGATCAGCCGGTTGAAGATCAGCGTCAGCAGGACGATCCAGAACAGCAGACCCACGGCAAAGAAATACCAGCTGAGTTCCACGTAACCAAGCGGGACACCCGCCAGCGGCACGATCACGTTGCCCACCGCCGGGATGAACCAGGCAGGCGACAGCTGTCCCGGCCCGAAGGCGCGGTGCGAGATCCATGCGTTGATCACCGCCAGTGTCAGGATCGCCTGCGCTCCGGCGCCGATGATCCATAGCGGGCCGGCAATGCCGGGGCTGCCCTCTCTCAGGAACGTCGCCAGCAGCAGAAGCGAAATCGAGACTGCCGGAAAGAAAGCCAGGCGCACCGGGTGCGCCCATTCCGCGGCGACGGAGGCCGGGTGCCGGACCGCCTTGAGCGCGAAGATCCCCCCCAGGGCTGCCAGCACGAACAGCCCGGCATATCCCGCCACGGTCCCCGGCAGATAAAACCCACCCGACCGAAGCGCCAGCGCCAGGCCAAACAGTCCCATGGTTATCCCGAAAACGCTGATCGGAAAGTGTTCAAGCCGTGTCGGCAAAGACGCCTCTTCGGTCTGTGCGCTCATCTCGTGCCTCCGTCAGCCTTCGTCGCCGAAAGAAATCAGCTTGGCACTGTAGGTGGCCTCGCCAAGCCGCTCGATCAGGTCGAGTTGCAGTTCCAGCCAGCCCTTGTGGCCTTCCTCGTCCAGCACGATCTTCTCGAAGAGTGTGCGAGTGCCGATGTCGCCCAGTTCGGCAGCGTGCATGGCAGCCTTGGTATAGTAGGAGATCGCCTCCTCCTCGTCCACGAGATCGCTCTTGAACATGTCTTGCAGCGTCTCGGCCGCGGCGGGGGCCTTGTCGAAACCCAGTTCGGGCTTGGCCTTGAGGAACATCAGACGCTGCATGAACAGATCGGAATGGCCCAGCTCCTCGGACATTTCCTCGCGCATCTGGTCGGCGAGCCTGGTCAGCCCCCAGTCGTCCAGCGTGTGGGCGTGCAACTGGTATTGATGCGCTGCGGTCATTTCCATTTTCACGGCGCGTTGCAGGTATTCGATGATCTTTTCGTTGGACATGGATGTTTCCTTTTCCTTCAGGACCGGATTTTCAGACCCGGCCTTGCGTTGGCATCACTCGTGCTCGCCCTTGGTCCGATCGCTGCCGATCAGCGCCTCGACGGTGTAGACAAGGATCGCCATGCCGATGGCCCCGGCAGCAGCCACACCCAGCAGGACGATGATGTCGACCGGACCCCCGATGTCAGACAGCTGCGAATGGGTCATGATCATCACGAACCAGACGGCCGCGACGGCGCCCACGGGCATGGAAAGTTGCGCAAGCAGGAATTTCTTCCAACTGACCGAACGATCCCGGATCAGGACATAGAGATACCCCAGCGTCACGACAACTGCGGCGGCCACCATAGCCCAGAAGAGCCCGCGACCAAAGATTTCCTCGAAGACGGCGATCAGGGTGCCAAATGTCAGGTCTTTCATATCGGGTCCTCCTCAGGCGTCGCCGCGCAGCATGGCATTGTAGGTGGCCTTCAGCGCGACCTCCTTCATCAGCCAGCTGATCCAGAGTTCCTCCAGCGGGGCGATTATGCCCGGGAAGGAGGGAACAAGGTTATTGTGATAGTCGAATTCGACCAGCATGGCGCGGCCGATCCTGGTGATGAGCGGGCAAGAGGTATAGCCGTCGTAGGTTTCGGCTCCCTCGCGCCCGTCGATGGCGGCGACGAGGTGATCCTCGACCACGGGCACCTGCCATTTCACGCTGGCCGCTGTCTTGCCCTTGGGCACGCCGGCCACGTCTCCGAGCGCGAATATTTCAGGATGCCGCAGGTGACGCAGGGTCTTCATGTCGACCTCGACCCAGCCCTGATCGGTCCATTTGTCGGCCCATGACAGGCCCGATTGACGGATAAACTCCGGCGCGCGCTGCGGCGGGATGACATGGAGATAGTCATACTCCATCTCTTCGGTCCCGCTGTCGGTGGCAAAGGTCGCCCGCTTGTTGCCGGCATCGATGGCGGTCAGCGTGCGGCTCATCCTCGTGTCGACGCCGCGATCCTCGAAGAGCATCCGCACCTTTTCGGCCACGATTGGCACGCCGAAGAGCGCGGTCTGCGGCGCGGCGTAGACCATGTTCATCTTGCCGGCATTTCCCGCCCGGCGGGCGATGTCGTCGACCAGGAAAGTGTGTTTCAGCGGCGCGCCGGCGCATTTCATCTCGGTTATAGGGCGGGTGAAAATCCCGGTGCCGCCGTCCTCGGTGAACTTTTGCGCGGCGGCCCATGTGCGCGCCGCGTGCTCTGGCCCGCCGTAAAGCGCGCCGATGCCGTTTTCACCAATCATGTCGGTCGAAAACCCTTCGATGGCGCCATGGTCCAGCACCAGACCGGGGGCGAGCACCAGCCAATCGTAGTTGATGGTCTGCCCGCCCTCGGTCGAGACGGTTTTTGTCTCAGCATCCACTGCGGCGACCTTTTCGGCAATCCATTCGATACCGCCGGGCAGCCAGTGGCTTGCGTCCGAGGTGACGTAGTTGGCCGGTTTCAGGCCCGTCGCCACCAGCGTCAGTCCCGGTTGGTAAAGGTGCGTGGTGCGCGGATCGATGATGGTGATCCGCGCACCGTCCAGCCGCTGGGTCAGGCGGTTGGCCAGCGCGGTGCCTGCGGCCCCGGCGCCGACGATGACGATATGGGCCGAGGTCGCAACCTCCGCCCGCGCCGGTTGCGCCGCTGTCAGCGGCACGGCGGCAGCAGCGCTGCTGAGCGCGGCCAGGCTCAGGAAATCTCTGCGTTTCATCTCGTTTCTCCTCCTGATACCAAAGTTGCGCTGCGCACCGCGCCCCAATGACGCGAGTTGCGTGTCGGTATGCTTCATTCTACCCGACAATCGGCCCGACGCTTTGTGACTTGGTCACATTCCACCCGTGGAAATGAAGATCGCCGAAGAAATCGAAGGCCATCTACAAGCATTACCGGTCATTGGCGGGACGCTCCGTGTCGTGTTCTTCCACCCAAACCCGATCGCGCTGCAACTCCAGCCATATGGCGTTCACGACAGCACGGATCGCAACAAGCGGCAGGCCGGGCTTGGACCACAGCAGGGTCGAAATTTCCCGGCTCGCCCGCACGTGCAGGTCCCGCGTAACGGGCGCGATGATCCGATCCTTGGCAGGCTGGCTCGGGCTGTCGGCGTCCGGCATTTCGTATCATCCCCGCTCAGGACGCCGGTTTGCCGACCTGAGTGAACATGAAAGGCCCTTGCCACAGCCCGCAGATGGCGGCGATACATGCGCCAGTTTCGACAACACCTTGGGACGCATCACCCTGATCCACCCACGGCCCTGTTCGATCCATCCCGCGTCGACAAAGTGTTTCAGGCCGCGCGAGACGACTTCCCGAGCGGTCAGAAGATCGCTGGCAATTTGCTGGTGGGTGACATCGATCCGCCCTCCATCGGAATTGCCCAGCAGCCACTCTGCCAATCTCTGCTCGGCGCTCGGGTTATCCCGGCCAGAGGTACGGGCAAAGAACGTGGGCAAACGGGACGCATGTTGCCGGAAGAGTGCGCGGCGGAAAACGATGTTCTCCGCGACCAAGTCTTGCAACTTTTCGGGCGGCAACACCAGCCATCTGCTCGGTGTCAGGTAGACTGCGCGCATAGCGATTTCCGATCGGGCCAGGATGGCCGAGGTGACCGGCATGCAATCCTGGCCGCCAAGCGCGCGGCATTCGGCCCAGGGCACCGGTCGGTCCTTCGTGCGAAAATGGACCCGGATGCTGCCGCGGGTCAAAAGAACGAAGTATCGGGGCGGACCATTCCATTGGAACGCGACCTCGCCAGCGCGGCCGGTTCGCAACTGTCCTCCGGCCGCGCGCACTTCTTCGACAAGAACACCTGTCTCGGGTTGGCTCTTCAACGGACCGGTCCTGCTTTCGAAACCTCGCCTGTGGCAAGAGAATCTTCAACGGCGGCAGCGGTGCAACCGGCAAACGCGGCCGGTGGCTGCAACGCCCCGGCCTGCAAGCCATAAGGGTCTCCAGCATTGCCGCAAGTGAAGACGCGGGCGCGTGCGCAGACCACGGCTGAACAACTCAAGGTGCATGGCATATGATCACCCTCAATACGTGATGCGAGTATTGCATCACGGGTCGACTCGGAACGGTGACATCGTCACTTTCACTTTGGAACAAGTTTTCATGGTGCCTATCCCGGCACCTTGACCTTGGTCGCCAACCGGAACGCGAATTGGCCTCAAGGTTTCGAGCAGCCTCGGGATCGGACCTGAACTCTTTGAAAAGACAGCACGCGGTCAGAGCTGACAGTCGTCCCCTGTTCTGTAGGTTTTCGATATGGGCCGCATCCATGGCGGGGCGCGAGGACTTGTCTTTGGCGGGTCATGGCGCCAAGACAGCTGCCCTGCCGCACCTCCAATCGTCACATATTCGTATCGGGCGCGCCAGACAGAGTGCTGCGAAGCGCTGTCGCGCGGCGGCGGAGAGCAGATCTGCTTCGCACCCTCGAACCCGGCGAGAGCAAGATCGTCTGCTGTCAGCAGAATGTACTGTGGACAGGTTTCGGCAAAGACCTTGAGACCCTTGGAACGCGCATGTGCGATCTGCTCCATTGCCTCTCCGCCCGACACATGAACGACCAGCATCGGCACGTCCACGATCTCGGCCAGCGCGATGGGTCGCCTCGCACTCGGCGATGGCGGGACGGGCATCGGCATGATGGCGCGGCGCGGTTTGCCCGACCTTTTCAAGCGCCTCGGTCAGCCAGGCAATCGCGTCTGAATTCTCCGCGTGGATCATTGTAAGCGCCCCCTCGCGCTTGGCCAGCGTCAGGACCTCTATGATTTCACGGTCGTTCAACTTAAGATCTTCATATGTCGTGTAGAGCTTGAACGAGGTATAGCCCACGCGGATCAACGCCGGAAGCTCTTACCCCAGAACCTGAGGATTCGGGTCCGTGACAATCAGGTGGAAAGCGTAGTGATCACTGAACTGGCCCCTGTTTCGGCCGGACACCTTGGGGCTGACCAAGGAGGCTTGAGGATAGCCTTAAGCATGTGCTTGTGTCTGAGATAGAAATCATCACCGATGGCGGTCGCCGTCTGCGCTGGTCTGCGGCGGACAAGCTGCGGATCATGGAAGAGTTTCTTTATGACGGTGAGAGCATTTCCGCCGTTGCCTTGGACAAGGCGCACAGCTTTTCCAAGCTCATAACGCCGGAAATCACGTTGCTTCCTGGTCTTGGCGCAGAAGACGATGCGCATTTATGCAACGCAGTGCCAGAAAATTGAGGGGTCAGAAAAGGCCCCAGCGGGGCCGTTTTCGCAAACAAAGGAATAGCATTCAGATGTTGTGCGCTTTCGGACAGGCTTCGGAAATATCGATGGCTACCAAAACTCGCTTGTCCGAAAAAAAATGCTTCAAAGCCACAACCTCCAATCCGGCGAGGATTTGGAGGCAACACTGGACCACGACGTGCTGCTTTATGACCAGCAGCTTTCGCAATCAACCTTGAACAGCAAGACGCCCTTGCAGGAAACGAAAGACTGGCACACACTCAAACTCGAGTTGGTCAAGAAAACGGCCATACCACCTTCTGGGATGGGACAGCTGAGTTAAGTGTCTCGAAAAACTTTGGATTCATCTTGCGAAAGTGAAGGTAAGATATGCCACCCGTTGCAGATAATTTTGTTTTTTTACTCACCGGAGCGCGGCAACCAGATGGCGGGCGCGCATATGGCCCGGTTTTCGAACAACTTTTGGTCTCGGAGACGGACCTTATATTCCTTGAGACGGGCCTGACGTCGCGCGCGACCGGCACCCCCGGAGTGACGTTTTTTACGCCCGACCAGATGCTCGAAATCCGGAGTGCTGACACGGATGGAGATGGAACACGCCACGTCTTTGGGTATGTCAACCTTGGCATTACGGACCATTACAGGACGTATTGGCAGGATAGCTGGACTTTGGACCAAACCGGCTCCGCTTTTACGTCTTTTGAACCTGATATCAATCAAGACGTGATGCCGTTGAATCCGGACGCGGATGTGCCTTCGTGGCTTGAAAACGCACTTGGTGTTGCAACCGGCCCTCCGGAAGGAGGTTCGACGGAAGAAACGGTCTATGGCCCCATTGTGGATTTCAGCGATGGTGCCGTGCCTTTACCCAATGCAGGTCAACCTGTCATAGCACCAGAAGGTTCGTGGTGGGATATCGTCCTGGACCAGGTCGAAACGCTTTTCGCAGCCGGATACAGAGATTTTTTTCTTGACGATGTCGGTCGCTATTATGCGGCAGATGGCGTGACGGCCACTGCTGCCGACATGATGGACTTGGTGAACGCCGTTGCAGCACATCTCGATGCGCTGGACGGGGCCGACGACGACACGTCGATTGCACTGAATGGTGGCGGTTATTTGCGGTGGGACGCGGGATATGCGCAAGACAGCTCGCAAGTCGAAGCCTTTCTGGCCAACATTGATTTTCTCGTAATGGAGAACAACTTTCTGCAAAATCCGCAATTCCTCGTCGAGGTTGCCAGGAATCTGTCAGGAACAAACACACAACTTTTGTCGATCGAATGGGGCGACACGTTGCCCGAAGCCCTGTCTGGCACTTGGCTGGCGCTTCTAGATGCGCTCTCAACAACGGTCGGGACCCCGACCGCTGCGCATAACCCGCAAACCGCTGACTACGCACCGATCCAGGGCCAGCTTCCGGATGATGTCTTCACGTCGACTGACATTCCTCAAACACATGCCATCTTTATCGGCTCCGGATACGGTGCAACGATAACTGGAAGTGATGGGGATGATCTCGTTTTCGGAACCTCCGGCGACGATCTTATTTACGCGCTTGGCGGGAACGATATCGTTTTTGGGTTGGGAGGCAACGACACCATCATCGGCGGCGGGGGCCATGACATGCTGTTCGGCAACGAAGGCCACGATCAGTTGGAGGGCATGGCCGGCCATGACACGGTTTTTGGAGGGGCAGGAAACGATATGTTGATGGGTGGCGCCGGCAACGACAACCTTTCGGGAGGTGACGCACCGGACAGATTCGATTTCTGGACGTTAACCTGAACTCAAGAATTGGCGGCGTTTTGGCAATGCGATACGACCGCAATCCGACGCTCTTGCTCTCTGCCATCGCTCTGGCTGAGAGCCGGCGTCTGCTGGCTTTGAAACTCAATGGGTTATGATGCTAAACAAGATCCCGCGCTAATAATGCCGCTTGGGTTCGATTTTTCGCATTCAGCTTGAGCATGACTTGCCGGATATGACTTTTCACTGTCGCCTCGGAAATACCCAAACTTGCCGCGATCGCCTTGTTTGATTTTCCATGCGCAAGGTCAATCAGAACATCGTTTTGACGGCGGGTGAAAACTGGCCTGTCGGTTATGGCCTTGCTCAGGTCTTCAGTGTTTGTCTCATTCCGTTCGTGACTATCCCCGCCTGCCACCTTTTCTTGCAGAAGTGACACGTCCTGTAATCCCTCGATTGCCGTAGAAGCATGCGGGATATAGCAACCGCCCGCAGCAATGAAATCGAGGGCGGCAAAAACTACTGACGGTTCCTCGGATGCCGGTATAACGCCGCCCAACTCCATGTCGAGCGCACAAGAGACACAATCTGAGGTATGGTTCTCAACCAGGGCAACCACGCGGCCCGTGCGGTTTTGCAATACAGCCTCGAGCTTAGCACGGCCATCGGCACTACTTATGAGCAAGCCACCAAACACCACCAAAGTGAGAGCGCCTTCTTTGAGGGTGGGTGATCCAACAGGAATTTCACCATCCCGATGGTTTAAAACGGCAGTGCTGGACCCATAAAGTTCAAAAAGTGCCAAATAAGCTGCGCGGCGCAAGGGGCAATCATCTATAATCAAGATGACATATGCGGTGTTCGATCTATGTCTTCCGTCATCCGGCATGTGAAATAGTCCTGTCAGTTATACGCTCACCAACGGCACCACTTACTGGACACAATAAATCTTTTGACATGAACCTTGCCACGAATCATCAGGGATGATGTCGCAAATGGCTCAGGTCCTTTATTTACTGCCAAAGGCTTTGCGGCTTAAGCACAAAAAATCAGCTTTCTTCATCCAGTAGCCGAGTGCATTTTGACCATGCAACTTTTTAGCGAAATTGCTTCGTGTGAATGATATTTAACCGATTGTTACACAAAAGAAATTTTATATGTCTTTTCTCCCGAAACCTTGGTAGCAATGTCAGGTCTTAAATTTAATTTAATACAGTATCGTTTCCAAAAATGAATAAATAAGCAATTAACTTTTTCGTTGTTTCGAATGCGACCACACATGCAAAAATGCTGGTCAGTCCCGAAGCGAGCGCGAATCCAAGCGCGTTCACACCAAACACAGGTGTCAAAACTGCACTGAGAGAAAGATTTGCAGTCAGAAACGCGGCTTGCAGGATCAGAAAGGCCATTTTGGCATTGCATAACACCAGGACGCCAGAAGCAGCGAGAAACAATGCGTGCAGCAACGTTCCAACAATTCCCATACGAAGGACCAAGAACTGGTCAAGCCTCAGGCCCATTGCTGATGCAATCACAGGGGCCAACAACAACAGCGCGGCAGAAACCGCGAACTGCGTCATCATGATACGAAGTATACCAGTCCAGATCATTTCTGATACCGCCATTCCCGACAAATTTGCAGCGCGCAACGTCGCCCCGTTGGCCAGCTTCGCCCGAAACCGATCCATCGCACGGCGCACAGGTTCTTCGAAATAGATGGCCAGGCTTGCAAGACCGGGCAGCGTGGATAGCTGGGCAAGGAACAGTGCACTGTCGTACGTGGGCATGTGACGGAAACCGGCGACAGAGCTCTGACCGCCAGGACCGAACCAGACAATCCATTTGTCAGCCCAAATCCCCATGATCGCCAAGGAAGCCCCCACAGCGAGCGGCCATGTTTTTTTGGCACACAGGCGTAGCTGTCCAGCAGCATGGCGCAATTCGGCAAGCTGATGTCTGATGTTCAGAAATGGTGAAAGACAAAGGGCAAGACAAAAGACGATCCCGGACGTGAAACACCACACCAAAGCACTTCCGCTGCCTGCACGATCTGCGACACCAACGCTCAGCAAAACGGCAATGAACAAGCCTGTGGCAAAAGATAGGATCAGATGTCGACGCGCTTTGCATGCAGCCAGAACTGCGAATGCCACCCACATCATTGCGGAGGCAGACGTGAGCAAGGCAAACGCGAGTGTCAAGGCAGGATTCGACACCCCGAGAACCAGCACGACGATGATAACCAAGACTTCTGCAGCGGTCCCGGCCACACCACACACCACCAACAGCAGCGCACCAACGGCCGACGCGTCGGGTGGCACTTCCGTATCGGCGATCGTTCGAGCTGCAATAATACCCAATGGTGCCGCCACAATGGGTGCGAGCATGAAGGCATAGACAACTGCGAGACGCATGTCCTCCAGGGCCTCGTCTGTGAAACGGTTGTCAGCTGTCCAGGAGATCAAGATCAAAGTAACGATCACGAGGAGCCAAGGACCAGCCGCCAGAACCAAGGCGGCGAGAAGATTGTGAAGCGGTTTCAGGATGGGTCCGTCCAGCCACCAATCGGCCTGCCTCAGGACAGCGCGCAGTTTTAGCTGGGAGTAAGGGCTTGAGCTCATGCCACGAGTTCCTCGTAGAGCGCGGCGTAAGCGGCCGAAGAGGATCGCGAGGTGAAGCTTTGTTCGACCCTGGCGCGCAAGGCCTCACCACATTCAAGGCGGAGCGTTTCATCCGACAAAAGACAGATCACCGCTGCGGCGAGCGCATCCGGGTCCATTGGCGGCACGACGAACCCACCGCGCCCAAGCGCCGGGGACTCCGTTTCTGAACCTTCTATGATTTCCCGGCACGAACCGACATCGGTCGCGACGCAGGGAATCCGCGCGGCACCGGCTTCGAGCAGGACAAGGGGTTGCGCCTCACTGATCGACGTCAGAAGCAAGACGTCAAGCGATGTCAGAATTTCGAAAATATTCATGCGCCCCATGAAACGGACGGTTGTATCGAGGTTCAGTTCGGACACCCGTTTTTTGCAGGCTTCATAATATTCCGGGTTTTCATCGGTCGGTCCGATTATCAACACTTCGACGTCAGGCACAGTCTCCCGGATCACTGCGGCTGCACGGATGCATGCTTCGATATCCTTGATCGGAACCACACGTCCGATCAAACCGACAACTGGTCGTGCCTTGTTTGAGGGGCGTTTCAGGTCATCAAACCTCTCCAACGCGATGCCGTTTGGAATGACAGAAAGACGATTTTCGGGGGCGCCCAGCGCGCGCTGGAATCCCTGGTTGGCGCTGTAAAGCGTTGTGATCCGATCAGCCCTCGCATAGGCGACCTTGGCAAAACTCTCGAACATTGCGATCCAAAGGTCACGGGTATCACGCCGCGGATCCTTGAGCGTAAAGCCTTTTCGAACGCGGTCTCCCAGCCAGTCGGCCATCACCATGTCAATACGTCGTTCATTGGTGTAGATGCCATGCTCGGTGAGTGCGATCCGCGCACCGGTTTCCCGCGCGGCCCTCACCGCAAAAAGCCCGGCATATCCTGTGGAAATTGCATGATAAATGCGCGCCGGGGGCACGGGCGATGTCAGGACAGAGACCATCCCGCCAACCAGCGTGCGCCACGCCCAGAAAAAATCCGAAAAGGCGGCCTCCGGCGCAAGATTGTTCGCGCAGTTTTCGATAGCGTCCCAAGCTGGTGTTGAAGAAATCAGGTCGGCGTGATCGGGCCGAACCGCCCGACCTGGCACAGACGGGAACCCCCGGCGCGCCGGTGTCATGGCAAGGTCGCACAGCACATCAAACGCATCTGCGTCGCCATTTTCCCATAGCCGCACCAGCGCATCGCCAAACACCGAAGCGTCGATTTTCGGGTCTCCCAGTCGCATACGTTTTTGCGTGGTGCTAAGCGGCAGGACTTCAAGGTTCAACACATTGTCTGGCAGGGAGTATTTCACGTCCTGCACGCTGTCGTCTGCGGTAATTGCGAGCACGGAAAAACTTTTATCTTTCTGCTCCCGGATGAGCCAATCCAACCAGGATGACACCCCCCCAGTGACAAAAGGATAACATCCTTCAACTACCAAACAGACATCTGCACAGCGTGTATCGGTCATGTCGAAATCAATTCATTTCTGAGCTTCGGATTTTCCAAGACTGATCCCGAGTCAGGTGTTGGCGCCGGGCGCGGCACAGCTTCAAGCTCCGCAGGGTCTACAAAGCCGGACCCCGATACCGCTGAAATTTCAGCATCGAGCGCCTCACCGGACAACGCATGCTCACCCTGCAATAGCCTTCGGGCGCGCGCTGCAAATGTATCCCTCAGATGTGCAAAGACAGAAGCTGCCTGAACACGCACTGCAGGAATTTCAGAGGCAAGCGCGCGCTCTAATACAGGGCGCAGATCAGCGGTGTAATGTTTGACGATCGCGGCCAAAGCCGTTTGCTGATCCGTGAGCGTTCCGGACAGGAATACGTCTTCCAAAGGAGGTTCCAACGCGTCCCGGCCACGTGGCCGGCGGTCTTCTGCGATTTCCTGGAATAAAAGGTCGGCACGCGTGTCGCTCGGGATGTCTCGATGGGCTTCGAATGATATTTGGGGTTGCCTGCGTTTTGCACCCATGGTTGCGATCATGATGACCGGGCCGGCAAATGGGCCAAGCGTTAACACGGCAATGGCAAAAAATCCTGCATCATGCCGATCGAAAAGCGTGAGCGCGACACACAGCACGACAGAAATCGCGCAATAAAATATCAGTGCGAACCAAAAACCAATGTAAATCGCTATCACAAAGGCTGAAACCGCTGCCAGCGTCAAACAAAACGCGGCAGTTCTGCGCAGCAACGATATGTCAGCCACGTTTCTGAGAGAGCTTCTTCGCTCTCTTGTCGAGGCCGAGGTCAAGGCTGACCCTGTCAATCGCGATGCGGGCCATCTCGGCTATGAGATCGAGACGCTGCGCACCAGCGTCAGCTTCCGCGGGAGTCTCGGCAAAGAAAATAACCGTTGCAGTCAATCCGTTCTCTACATGCGCACATTTCCGAACGATCCGGGCAGCGCCATCGGCATCGAGACCAGCATCCTGCAATTTGACTGTGTCACAATCTTGATGTCCGAGTAAGGCACCCAGGGACGCAGACATGACTTCAGGGCTGCAACCCAATTCAGGCGCACTCCCGATAAATAAGGGGTCTTCTCCTGGTGCCGCTGCGATCAGTGCGACGGGACCATCGAAGAGGGCTGCAGACGCGGCCTCGAAGGTCGCGGGAAGTTCACTTGCGCGGGCGACTGCAAGCGCGGCAAGATCAGGCAAGGCCCGTGCAAGAACGGTGTAAGTCTCCGACGCATCGGGTATGATCTGTGTCGTTGTCGCGCCGGACTTGGCGGCAGACGCACGCTCCAAGTCCAAGACGAGGCTGTCCATTCTCTCGATTTCAGCGGCAAGGGTGTCGGATACATCCTCGAGCCTCGTGACTTCTGCCCGCAGACCTTCGGTTTCAAGAATTTTCCGCTGGCTATACAGTCCCACGATGAGAGCCACGACAAGCCACTGAAGAGGCAGCACCGCGACGCGAGCAGCATAGACAGCAGCGTCTTCGCCGACAAAGCGGTCCGGCCACCCCATGAGGAACGTCGCCAAGGCCACACTTGCGATGCCGACACCTGGGCCATGCTGTAAAGACGCGATCAGGATCACGATCCAAAAGGGATGTAATTTCAAAGTCTCATAAAATCCGGCGCCGAACAAAAGCGGTTCTGCACCGGCGATCAGCACCAACAGGACCGCTGCTCCAATAATCCCGCGCAAGGCATCCTCGTAACCGCTGCGTGAGGTTTGGCCCGAGATTTGGCCTGAGGTTTCGTCTGCCAATAGATTGTCGATCAAAGCTCTCACTTGAAGACCCTCTCGGCTGACGCGAGAGCCGCATCATCAACAGCGCCGACCGTTACTATATCACCCGGCAGCAAGCGCATGGTCTCATCGGATTCCAGGATGCGAATGTCCTTTCCATTCTGACGTTTCACCGTCACGACACGGCCCACCAGATCGCCCAGCGCCCTCAGCTGTCCCTCTACGGATGCCAATTCAGCATCTATCGCGTTTCGCTTCACAAGGGTCTCGACAATATCGAGAGCCAGCGTCTTGCTGCTTTCAGCGCGCTCTAGCTCGATGGTTCTGTCATGGCGGTTCAGCGCGTGGCGCGCTTCGATCACGCGTGTCTCGGCATCTTGCAAGACCAGATCCAAGTCGGCGACGCGATCATTCAAGCTGTCGAGCCGCAACTGGGCGAATTGCCTGCTTGAGCTGCATCGGCCGCGACATTCCTTTGCAACTTCCAGATCCAGCGCATCGCGTTTGCGCTTCAGGTCTTCGTGGCGTGCCGCCACCATCTGACGCCGCGAAAGTGCCAGATGGAGCGCACTTTGAAGCTCTGCACGTCTTGCTGTGTCCCGTGCGTCGCGGATTGCGCGCTCGCTTGACGCGGCTTCCAGCACGGCGACTTCGCTATTGATCCGATCCTCTTCGATTTGGCGGTTCACAACGGCAGCCGTACCATCCGTCATTGTAAATGTTTCTTCGGTTGCACGCTGGGCCGACAGGCGCTTGTGCCGAAGCAAAAGCCCCGCGCGCAATGTGCGCAATTCGTCACGACGCGCATCCAAGCTGCGCCGAAGAGCGGCATCCGAACTGCTGCTGCCGTACCCCGACTTTGCAAGGAGCGTATCTACCGTCAATCCGGGAACGTACTCATAACTGCCGGGTGCAATAACCTCTCCTTTTACAAGAACAGGCGGGCGCTTGGCAAAAGAGGCCGTCACTGTTGTGGAAAGGTTCATTTCCGATGATAGAGCCGCCCTTACGGCGTTTTCAAGACAGGTCAATGGCGTTCCAAAAGCCTTCACCCGTCCAATACCGGGAACAGCGATTTCTCCCGTGGAGCTGACGGCAAACGTGCCCGAAAGGTCGCGTCGTTCAAATCGTCCAAAATCACTCTCGGAATGTTCAAAAACACGCAATGTCAGTTGGTCGCCAACAACTGTTCGATCCGCAGCATCGCTGCCGCTTTCGCAACCGATGCCAGACAAGATGCGATCGAGCAGGCTTGGGCTTTTGGGTTCCGTGTCCTTGAACATCGCCAGCGAAACCATGTTGTCAGAGGACTCGGTTTCATGCCGAGCCTGATGGACGGTAGGGTCTTCGGGGGCCACCCTCCCCGTGGCCAGTGACGTTGCGCCTTCAACTCCGAACAATGACGGCAAAGTTTCGATCCCGCCAAAAACCATCAATGCGGCAAGACCAATCCCAGCCTTCGAGAGCATCGTGCTCAACATTCCAGACCTTTCTTTCCCAACACACTCTCTGCCTTAACTTGATGTTGACAGCACCGTATTCTTGCCAAGAAGTTTCCACAATTCTCCGTTAGTTTGGATTCTACATCTTATGTCGAGCCAACCTCATCCCAAAGACGGAGCCTCAACCAACTTTTGGCTGGGGCTTATGTCTTGCGTGTATTTCTGGGTAATACCCTCGATTCTGTCCGCTGCTTGTCTCGGCTCCGAATCCTTGCCGAAATACGTGATCGCGCTGATTGATGGGCGCAAAGAACCCGATCAGGAAAATGGCCGCATCGCCCGGTATCTGGACGCGGCACTTGCCAGGCATGGGTTATTGCCGATCTATATTGACGTGTCCCGGCCACTTCCCGACGCGCTCCCCTTGGCCAATGTTGCCGGGGTGTTGAGTTGGTTCGATGGCATGGTGCCGAACCAACCCGGTTTGAGTGTCTGGTTGAATACCCAATCCGACAGATGTGGCAGCACCCTGCCCGAGGTGATGATCGGAAATCCGGGTGGTGACGCGCTTTGGGCCAGACTTGACACGCATGAAACCGACGTCGCAATCCTGCATGATGGAACCAGGGCACGACTTGAAACCGCGCCGGAATGGTTCCAATCAAAGGAACGTATCACTGTCCCACCGGGTCGGCTCATCGCGCCAATGGTACCGGATTACGCAGCGCCTCTCGCGGTATTGGACGGGACAGATGGGACGCGCCGCGCCCTCGGCTTCCAGATCGAGAACCGAACGTGGCTTTCTGACAGGGCGGCAGTCGTACAAGACCCCGGTGAGTCCTGGCGCTGGTTGGCAAATCCGGACCGCATCGTTGAAGCCTTTACCGGCCATGGACCGCGACCGGTGCCCGATCTGTCCGTATTTCAGGGCCGACGGATCGCATTGACCATTTTGCTCGCAGATGGGTGGGGCCAGCGCACCGCAGCCTCCGTGCAGTCCTCCTTGGGAACACCAGCATACGAATTCGCCAAGGAGATCCTTGGGTCCGACGGAGCAGTCATGACATTCGGCTGGCCAGATCCGAAAATCCAGCCCGAGCTTGAAGATAGGGCGGCATTCGCGGCGGGTGTCGCATTTGCCGGCAAGCCGCATGTCAGCCCGGTTCCCATCAGTATCAGCGCAAATGCCATCAACTTTCAGGCATCTTTTCCGCTACGCCTGTCGCGTTCTGAGGATGGGACCGCCAATGCGACGCCTCGGATAATTCCTCCAACCCTGCCCATCTTGGAGGGAGAGCCGGGTTTTGGCGATGGGTCAGGGTTGCACACACGCAATGCTGCCGTTGCGCAAAGCAATATTCCTTGGCCTTCTGGACCTGATACGTTGCTCATGCGTGCTGACGACCTGCTCGACTTTTCCGCCCGCGAGGCCATCAAGGAGGCACAGCAGGTGCACTCATCATCGACGCGCAATGCAATGGATGTCCCGCGCTACGCGGCATGGCTGGACGGCGCCGCGTCAACGCGGCTTGTTCCGAGAACATCGACAACATGGGACGTCCGTGATCGGGGCAATTTGGATACAATGCGCGTCGACCGGGCCGAGAAATGGGCCTTGGATTTACCAAAAAGCGAAGGCGTCCTCGGTGCGCGGCGCATCGGAGATGCCCTGTTCGTGACTTTGGATCCCGAGCATGACGCACCGCTTCTGGCGCTGACCCCTCGACATGAGACCGATATGGAATTGGCCGGGCAGATGGTTGGCATTGTCGAAGCACGGCCCACGCTTTCCAACATGCGCGCTGCTGGATGCCGGACGCAGATCACTGCGGATGGTCATGGACCCATTGCATTCCGCGCCACGCACCGACCTGACGTGTCGGCCGATGGCACACCGCTTGACGTCACACTTGTCGAAAACGGCAAATGGCGCGTGTTCCTGCCGAACGCCAAATCATCAAGGACCGTATCATTCGCGGTCGGGTGCGATTGATGCACCGGCGCGACCCTCTTCTTAAACTTATAATATTGGCAGGGCTGGGTGCCGCGGCGGCACTGATCCTGCTGCCCAAAGGAGAATTGGGCCAAGAGGCGGAACTTGCCTCGCTGCCGCCTTCGGAGTCACTCGCGAGACTGGACGCCATGGACGAGCAACTTACGCCACAACTGGCATTTCGTCATGCCGAACTGATCGCGGCGTCAGGCGATGCAAAGACGGCCGATGCCTTGCTGGCCTCACTCGCCAAGCGCAGCGGCAATACCAACGCAATCGCCACCGCCCGCGCCGACCTTGCGTTGCGATCGAACAACTTGGTTTTGGCGGTTGAGCATCTGCAAGAGGCGCATTCCCCTGCATCGGATCAGCTTCAAAGGCAACGATTGGGACGTCTCTATCATCGGTTGGGAGACACCGAAAACGAACGGGCTTTACTGAAGGCTGTCAATTTTGCCGACCTGACCGGGTCCGAAAGACTGCGACTTGTTGATCTGGTTGCGGACCAGGGCGCCACGTCGGAGGCGCGTGCATTGGCTGAAACCGCCGTCCAGATGGGCGGTGCCGATGCGCCAGAGCAAGCAGAACGCTTCACGGCACTTGCACTTTCTTCGGAAGACCCCGGCGAATTCGTGAAGACAATGGCTAACTGGCTTGGCGGTCCCAACGCCGAAGGTCTCGCTTTGCCCATCGCAACAGTTTTGACGGCAGTCCCGCAGCAGTCACGCGCCATAGCGTCCCAAATGGTTGCCAGTGCCCCCGAAACTCGCCCTTTGCTGGTCTCCACGCTCTCCCGGGTCGAGCTTTTTGGTGCTGCCCGTATGTTGGCAAAGCCCTGGGCCGTCACCGGTCCGCCAGACCGTGAAAGTTGGAATGCGCTTGCGCTTTATGCCGATTGGAGTGCAGATATTGGTCTCCTGGAAACAACCTTACAGCATCCAGATGTTCCAGACGACCTGCCCCTCAAATACGTTTTACCGCTGGTCCGGTACAGAGGCGGGCAGGCACTTTTGCCATATCGCCATTGGCTTTCAGATGATCGTCTTGCGGAGGCACCGCTCATCGATGCGGCATGGGCGATCTGGAAGCAGTTTCCAGATGCTTCCTTTGCCGCTTTGCGTCAGGCGGCGAAACAAGAAACCGATCCAGCGCTCTGGCGTCGCATTGCAAGCGATCTCGAAGGCACCGGATATCTGGAGCGGCTGCAAGCCCTGTCTCAGACCGACGCCAATATCGCAGCAATGTTTGGTCGATGACACCTTGTTTGGCCTGGGGCCATCGTCCGTCAGGATTCGGGATCACCGAGAACGTGAGGCGGGCGGTGCAAGGTATGAAAAGCTGCCATCTGGTACGATATATGGCGCATATCCCTTGTCTCGGGCCTTTTGCGCGAGAGGCTTCGCTTCAACGTCAGAAGCAAAATCCAGAGATAAAACGGACACATCGCGGTCCAGATAATCCTGTTTCAGAGCGGCATGCAGATCGGGATGGTCCGCCGCTCCAAACCCGTCTTCGATCATGATGCCGTCAATCGCATCACGGTAAGCGTCGAAGTCATCACGCGCCGACGCAGGAGCATCCCGACCGATAAAGACGCCGTTGTTGACAACGATCAGAGCATCGCAGCGGATCTCTCGCGCCGTCGACGCGATCTCCCTGACGAGGTTCAACATGACCCCGGCCGACCTCTCAATGCTCGTCGGTTTGCCTGAAGAATCTGAAGCCATTGAACCCAAGACAAAGTAGTTCAGCGCGTCATCAAGAAAGAGACCATCTGCTCCGGTCGCCAACAGACGGGCCACCCGGTCATGCAGTATGTCGCGCCATTCGGAGCGCCAGAATGCAGCAAGTTTATCACCTTGGGCTGTGACCGGACCCACCCAGTTCGGGACGGTCTTGTCGGACGGCCAATAATCGCGCCAAGGCTCTACCTCGGTCAAATTCAGATAGACCAGAACCGGTCTTGTGCCGTCTTGACCAATAGTCTGAATTTCGGCCGGCGTGAAAAAACGCTCTTTTCCATCAGGTGTGTCCAAGGCTCCGACTTTCGCAGCCTCCAAGATGAGGAGACCGTGCGAAGCCTGGTTCAGCGTGTCGGCGTTGAAATCCGGCCCCCAGTATTGCACCCCGTACCCGTTTTGGAGCGCGTCCTCCAACCTCGCAGAGCGGTCAATCTGCGACACCCCGCATGCCATGCCGGTCACTGGCGAAGCCAAAAGATACATTGGAAGCAATGCGCGTCCCAGTAGTGTCACGCCAGAGCGTTTCTGCCTTCGGCTATGCCAAGGCTTTCAAAGTCTTCCCAGACACGATTTGCCCAGCGAGCCTCTGCTCCCAGACGAGTCCGCCGTCTTCCCCGCGGCTCATTCGTAGCCGCCTGGAAACGCCAGTGGTCACGGCACATTTCATCAAGCCCAAGTTCAGCCCTCCAGTTGAACAACCCAAACGCGAGCGACGGATCGGCGAGGGACAATCCGACATCTCCAGGCCTGCGTGGAACGATCCGATGAGGTATCTGGAATCCGCACACTTTTGAAAAAGTATTCAGCACCTCGAGCACGGTATGGCCCTTCCCAGTGCCAAGATTCACTTTTCGATGTGGCAAGATGTTGGTCGTCTGCGAAAGCAAGTGCTCTACGGCCGCAACGTGACCTCGGGCGAGATCAACCACGTGAATGTAATCACGACTGCCCGTGCCATCGCGCGTTTCGTAGTCGTTTCCGAATATTTGAACCATGTCGCGCATGCCTGCTGCGGTCTGAGCAATAAAGGGAAAGAGGTTGTTTGGCGTTCCGATTGGACTTTCCCCTATAAACCCCGAAGGATGCGCCCCAACCGGATTGAAGTAACGCAGTGACAAAGCACCAAAATCATCCGTGGACGCAACAAAATCGTCGATGATTTCTTCGATCATCAGCTTGGTGCGCCCGTATGGGTTCGAACTGCATGTTGGCGCGGTTTCCGGGATCGGCAGCATCTTGACGTCCCCGTAAACAGTGGCCGATGAAGAAAAGACCAGCCGTTTGCACCCCGTCCCTCGCATCGCAGACAAAACCGACAATGCACCGGTGATGTTATCGTGATAATAAAGCAAAGGATCAGCGACAGACTCGCCAACGGCCTTTTTGCCGGCAAAATGAATCACTGCATCGACTGAATGACGCTGAATCACATCAGCGACGAGGCGGGCGTTACGAACATCCCCCTCGGCAAGCCAAATTTTCCCGCCACCGGCGATTTTCGGAATGCTTGCCAAAGCATCACGGGCTGAATTCTCGAAATTATCAAGTATGACCACGGAATGGCCGGCACGCAAAAGCTCTACCGTCGTGTGAGATCCGATATACCCAGCACCTCCGGTCGCAAGTATGCATTTCGTCATTGCCGTCTCCGTCGGTTTGCCGTGGCTTTCGCGAATGAATATTTACTCTTACGCAAAGGTAACATCACAGGCCTCGAGCTCACTCTTCGAGACCCCGACAAGGGTCAGGAACACAGTATCTCCATCCATCAAACGAACATCACCGTCATGATTCACAAAATCGTTCAGGGCATCTACTTCATCTGACCATTGGAACAGATCGGAAACGATGTCCGATGCGAAAACCAGGGTGTCCTCGCTTGGCTGGAAATCCAGCACCACCGATCCCGCCGAAGTTGACCCAAGAACGAAACTGTCTTTTCCGGCGCCGCCCAGCAGCCAGTCTGCGCCACCGCTGCCGTCGATGACATCCTTGGCGGATCCACCAAGGATGATTTCGCTCTCCATGGTGCCGCCGGTTCCTTGATCGACATAGTCGACGAGCAATTCGTTCACGCCGCCGTCCAGCACAAGATCAAGCCCGCTGCCGGTCCAATTGGTTGCGCCGTCAGCCCCGCGTATGATGACCGCATCATTGTCCCACTCCGGACCAAGGTTGAGCGACGCAACACCGCCTCCGTCGATCACCGCCTGCAAGGCGCGGCCATCACCGGTCACTGACACCAGGTCCGCGCGGTCTGGCAACGCGGTCAGGCGCGTGACGTCTTCTGCCACAGCACCCAGCGTCACCTCGAATTGACCACCATTCTGCGGCAGGAAAACTTGGCTGTCGTCCCACGCATACCAGCCCGAGACCGACGCGATCTGTTCGCCTACGTCCAGTGCGAAACGCCCCGCCGCATCGCCTGAAACAACGTCCGCTGCAAGAACGTCACCGGTTCGGCTCAGGGTCAATTCGCTGTCCTCAAAGGTCGCGATGCGGTCTGCCAAATCCTGCCCGGTTACAAATTCCGTCCCGGCCTCGTATGCACTCGCGAGGAAGTTATCGAACATTTCGAACGTGTAGCTCGATGGTTCTCCGTCGAACCGCCACTCCGTTGGTCCATAGTCATGCCAAGGGAAGGCAATGATCGGTGTCGCTCCATTGGTGGTGATATCGGCGAATTCCTCGGCCCAGATCGCAGCCGCTTCTTCTGGTGTCTTGTCCTGGAACTGGATCAACGAAAAATCGAAAGACATGTTCGGAGCAAGGTAAACCGAATCCTGAAGGTCTGGCGTCAGGTAACCAAAGGCACCGGGATATCCCGCACCCTCGCCGGAATATCCGCCGGACATGTAGTCAAAGAAACGGATTATTTCGTGCGACGTATCGAGCGTTTCGGGCGCCCCGGGCACCGCTGCACCCGTCACCTCGATGCCAAGCTTCTGTTCGATCTCGAAAGCCGACGTTTCGAACTGGAAGCGATACGAGTTGAGCAGGATGTCTTGCTCGGCCGCCGTCAAATCCCAAGGGTCGATGGAGTCCGGATTGCGTGGATCAACAAGCTCCAGAAGTGCCAGAAGCTCAGGACTATCGCCGTCCAACAGGTTGGTGTCGTCAGGATGCGTATAGCTATGGGTTCCGATCTCGTTCCCCATCGCCAGAAGGTCTTGATAGAGCGGACCCGAGATTGCCCAATCGGTCTGCTGATCCGGCGGGTTGGCACCCACATTGATATAGTAGGAGCCCACGAAATTGTATTTTTCGAGCCAATCCGCCAGAATCGCGTTCAGGCTGTCATAGATGCCGGGATCCTGTATCGCGACATCAAAGAACTCTTGGCTCAAATCCATGTCGTTACGCGAATAGAAAAGTGATGGATTGCGCGACATCTGAAGCGCAACATCTGCGGTCCCGGGATCATCCTTCGCGATCCAGTCGATCGCTTCGTGCAGGATGTTCGAATTGCCGATCACCGCGTCCGTGGCAAAGTGTACATTGCGGTTTCCGGCGACCTCTGTCGCAATGACAGCCTCGTGAGATGTTTCGACACCATCGAGCGTTGTGATCTGATCAAAGAGCACCGAACCTGTTCCGGTTACGTCCCGGAAGTTCACGTAAGACGTAAGCGTGTCATATGAATCGACCAAGCCACCCGCATCATATTCGTCCAGAATGGGATTGCCGCCGTCACGGGCAAACACCTCAACGCCTTCTGTTTGGCCAAACCCGTCAAGCGTCACACCCAGCAACGATTGCATTTGCGCGTAGGAATTGCCCGGCAACGCAGCGCCTGTTTCGTCATTGGTCATGAAATTGCCTGCGGCGACGATGCCGGTGCCCGACTGAACCGCAATATCCAGCGCCGTCTTGATCTCGGACAGCTGGCTTGTCTGAACATTGGCGAAACCAGGGAAAACAAGGGCATCGTATTCGGCCAACCGCGCAGCGTCTGTCAGGTCTGCTTCGCCCAGCAAATCAAAGGGAATGCCTGCCTGCATGGCTTGATTCTGTGCCGACATGACAAGCTGGCCATAATTCGTCAGATTGAAGTAATTTTCAGCCGACGTTTCAGAGTAGACGATGCCAACCTTCAGGTCTGGTGACCCCGGGGGCAGATCTGGTGTCCCCGCTATCAAGTTGCCACTGGCATAGTCACCGGGCAGAAAAACCGAGTCGTTGATATCCGCAAATATTCTGACCTGAGCTCCGAACTCGGCCAGGGATTCGTTCACGGCGATTTCTGCTGTCTGCCCATCATCCGAATAGCGAATATCAACATCGCCGACGAACGTCTCTCCTGCCCCACCTGTGTACAGTGCGGCGGTCCCATCGGCCGAAATCTCGATGTTATAGTCGGCACCCGCGGTTGAGCCGAAAACCTGGTAGCCGGTATCAAGGTCTAGATCCGTATCCAGCCAGATCGTCGTGGAGCCGCCAATCGGCACGTTTGCGGACAGGCCGATCACCAGCCCCTCCTCCACGACGTCACCGTTTATAAAAGCGATCCCATCGGTATAAAGCAGGGTTTCGGCGGCATATTCCGTCAACTCTCCGTCAATTGTATAGGGGCCGAAATCGACGGGGTCCTGCGGAGACGGAGAGGCCCCATCATTTCCAACGATGAGGTCAACATTGGAGTAATCGCCGGGCAGAAAGACCTCGTTGTTGATGTCGGCATAGACCCGAACGGCATCGGTAATCCCGGCCGCCGCCAAAGGAACCGCAACTTCCGCCACCGTGGCATCGTCGTTGTAGCGAATTTCGAGAGCTGCAACGAACACATCCCCGGCCGCGCCGGTGTAAAGCGCAGCTGTGCCATCGGCGGCGATCTCGATATTGTAGTCCGCGCCCCCCGCGAACCCCCAGATCTGATGTCCCGTCGACCGATCCAGGTCCGTGTCCAGCCAGATCGTCGTGGCTGCCCCGATCGGGACTGGCGAAGTCAGCGCGAACACCGCGCTGTCTTCGCTGATCTGACCTTGGATGGACGATCCATCCTCGGCGATAAAGAGCGGCGCCGTACCCTCCCAATCCGTCAGGTCGCCATCAAGCGTGAGCGCTCCAACGGCAACTGGGTCAGCAAAGGTCTGACCATCATTTCCAACGATGAGGTCAACATTGGAGTAATCGCCGGGCAGAAAGACCTCGTTGTTGATGTCGGCATAGACCCGAACGGCATCGGTGATCCCGGCCGCCGCCAAAGGAACCGCAACTTCCGCCACCGTGGCATCGTCGTTGTAGCGAATTTCGAGATCTGCAATGAACACATCCCCGGCCGCGCCGGTGTAAAGCGCAGCCGTGCCATCGGCGGCGATCTCGATATTGTAGTCCGCGCCCCCCGCGAACCCCCAGATCTGATGTCCCGTCGACCGATCCAGATCCGTGTCCAGCCAGATCGTCGTATTCTCGCCGATTGGTGCTGCCCCACTAATCGCAAAAACCAATCCATCCGAACTTATCGCGCCGTAGAGCGCGTATTTTCTTGGTCCGCTATCCACATACAGCAGGTCGTCGTCTGTCCAGTCAGCAAGCGTTCCGTCAATGGTTTGCGATCCAATTTGAACAGGCATGTCAGCACTCCGCTGCAAAGGCGATAAAGAAAAGTCGTTACGGCTTGGTGCAACAGACTGTTACTTTATCGGCGACACTGAACCGGCAGCGCAATTCAACAGAGGGCGCAATCTGGGCGGAAAATCTTCCTCCTAAAGGTGCAGACCGCCCTCGAGAACCCGATCTTCAAGCCGCTGACTCCAACTTTCGGGGGGGTGAGGTTGCCGACTCACCATTGCTCCGGATCGGCTGGCGCTCTGGGTTTCCATGCATCTGCCCGGCGTGAAGGACAACACCGTGGCACTTGTCCGTGTCGGCTTATGCGGCGATGCCGGCATCGCAGGTTGCGCGTGAAGCTGGCTTTTGCGGCCAGATCAACCGCTTTCAAGCGCGGCTTTGATGATGGTGTCCGCATCGAAAGGCATCTGCCGCAAGCGCAGTCCGGTGGCTTCGTGCAGGGCGTTTGCGATGGCAGCCACCGTGGGACCGGGGCTAGCCTCTCCGGCTCCGACAGAGGGGGCGTCGGGTGGCTCCAGAAGGTGAATGTCGACTTGGGGGACATTGTCGAAGCGGAGCACCGGATAGCTGTCCCAATCAAGGCACTCGCGCCCTTCGGGGCCCCAGGTGACTGCCTCGAACAGCGCCCAGCTTGCGCCTTGCATCACCCCGCCTTCGAGCTGGGCACGCAGGCCCTCGGGATCGACCACACGACCGGCATCGGCGACCAGGGTGATCTGTTCCAGATTTGAGGCACCACGATCATCGACACTCAGATCAACGGCGACGGCGACGCGCGTCATGACGTTCTTGTATTGCGCATAGGCGATGCCGCGACTTGCGTTTTCGGGCAACGGCGGCAGCGCAGCCTCGAGCCGGTCAAGCACGGCCAGAGCGCGCGGATCGTCCAGGTGCTGGCGGCGGTAATCGAGCGGCGCGATACCCGCGGCGCTGGCCAGATCGTCCATCGTGGATTCGATGGCCAGCACATTGGCAACCGCACCAAGACAGCGCAACGCCGAGGGGCGCAGCGGCAGATCAGGCACCAGCGCCTTGACCAGCGCGGTCTCCGGCAGGCGGTAGACCGGATCCAGGTTGCGATGCAGGCCCGCGTGACGGTTCATGTTCGGCTCGGGCACAAAGCGCGGCACATCCGTCTCGCGCATCGTGTTCGAGGCCAGCCGCGCGGCACCGGCGCGGTTCGGGCCGGGGCGCGGCCGCCCGCGATGGGTGTCGCCGCGCGCCTCCATCCACCAGCGTTCGATTGTCCCGTCACCCCCGGTATCGGCGGCGACGCGCACCTGCATGGCGGTGCCCACGGGTTCGCGCGCATGTTCGTCAGCGCGGCTGTATTTCAGCAAAATCGGCGTGTCCGGTAACGCGCGCGCCACCAAAGCGGCGTCGAAGGCGGCATCGTCGGCACCATTATGGCCATAGCAACCCGATCCGGGGACATGTTCGAGCGTGACATCCTCCAGCGCCATGCCAAGGCTGTCTGCGATGCTGTCGCGCAGGAAATAGATGCCCTGCGAATGAGTCAGAATTTCGAGCCTGCCGCTCCGGAACGTCGCCATCGCCGCCGATGGGGCAAGGGCTGCGTGAAGCGTGTAGGGGCGTTTGTATGTCGCCTCGTAGCCGGGCGCGTCGGGACAGGATGGCACGGCGGCATCCGGATCTGGCTTGCCCCTACTGATCGCGAAACGCTGCGCGTCGTGGCTGTGCATCATCTCGAACACGTCCCCGGTCTCTAGCCCCGTGCCGATGTCCCACTCGCAAGCGCGCTGCAAGGTCTCGGCAGCGCGGATGACCTTCCATTCGCGCGCGCCGGCGACGGCGACGAAACTGCCGTCACGCACGACGGTCAGCCCCGCGTCGGTCAGCCGCGCCTCCGTAGTCGGATCGAGCGCGATGAGCTTTGCCCTAAGCAGCGGCGCACGGACGATGCGGGCGTGCAGCATTCCTGGGCGGTCGAGGTCGTGCACATATGTAAAGCGCCCTTCCACCATTTCGCGCAGGCCGCGCGGCGGGCAATCGGGAATAGAGGCCTGGCGGGTGGGCGCCTCCGGGTCGACAGCCAGATCAGCCGGCAACTCTGCCAGCAGATCCAGCAGGTCCAACGTCCGGTTGCTGCCGCGATGACTGATCAGGCCGTCGGCAAGCTCCAGATCGTCACCTTCGACATCCATTTGCCGCGCCGCAAGCGTCAGTGCGGCATCGCGGGCGGTGGCGCAGGCACGGCGTTGGGCATAGCCCGTCTGCTCGATGGAATTGCTGCCCGATGTGATGCCTTCATCCGGGCTGTCACCAGTGCGCACCGGGGCGACGTCGATCCGGTCTGGCGATAGCGACAGTTCCTGCGCCGCGATGCGGACAATGGCGGTCGAGATGCGTTGCCCCAGATCGACCTTGCCGGTGCGCAGCACCAGCCGCCCGTCGCGCACCCGCAGCCAGTCGCGCACCAGAGAAGTACCTCTCAGGCTCATGTCCCCTCCTGTCCAAGCACCGCCTCCGCCGCAGCGAGGATCCGGGGATGGGTGCCGCAGCGGCAGAGATGCGGGGCCAGCGCGGTCTTCAGCGCGTCGCGGTCGCGCGGCGCGTCGGGAGTTTGCGCCAGCGCCGTCACCGCGACCACCAGACCAGCGGTGCAATAGCCGCATTGCGCCGCGCCCGCCGCGACAAACGCATCCTGCACCCGGCGACCGGTTGGATCGTCCGACAGCGCCTCGACAGTGACAATCTTGCGCCCTTCGAACAAGGCAGCCGGCGAGGCGCAGCTTTGCGTCGCGGCACCATCCACCAACACCGTACACGCGCCGCATTGTTCCAACCCGCAACCGATCTTGGTGCCTTTCAGCCCCAGCAAGTCCCGCAGCACGTAGGCCAGCGGCATGTCGCCATCGGCCTCCAGCTCGTGCGTCTTGCCGTTGACCGTCAGTGTCAGCCCAGACCGATCCATCACGCAGGCGCAACCTTTTCCCAGGTCACGTCGAGCGTGACATCGGCAGAGGAAAAGAGGTTCATCACCGGGCAACGGTATTCGACGTTGCGGCGCAAGCGCGCAAGGCGTTCGTCGGATTCCTCGGTGTGGATGCGGATACGCATCTTGACCCAGTTGAAATAGGGCCGCACCCCCTGAACGCCGCGACTGCCGCGTTGATCGACCTCGCCATCCGCCTCGATATCGACGGCAGAATAGTCTAACTTCATTGCCTCGGCGCAACGGTTGATGATGACCCCTTCGCAGCCGCAGAGCGACGACAGCGTCATCTCCAGCGGCGTCGGGCCGGTGTCGCTTTCTTTCTCGTCGGTAATGACGATGTGATCGCGCACCATCATGACGCTGCGGGTCGAGGCTTCATTGCGCATCGACACGCGGCGGATGCCAAGCGCCTTGGTCTTGGGATCGACGCTGGGCGGCAACAGGTCTTGCGACTGGTCGGTCATCCGGTCAACTCCAGAATGTCCAGTCCGTTCACGCGGTCGAGCATGTAGATGCGGCCCTTCTCGTCCACATCGACATCGTTGGATTGCGGCGCGCCGCCGGGGCCGCGCTCGGGCATGAACCAGGCTACCTCTTGCGGGTTGAGCGGATCGGCAAGATCGAGCACGCGCAGGCCGCCGGCGAACCAGGTGCAATAGACCAGCGTGCCGTCCAGCTTTTCGCGATATTGGTGCGCGCCGAACCGTGCACCCTCTTCGCCGACATAGGGACAGGCGCGTTCGGTCAGGTCCCAGGCCGCGACCGCTTCGATGTTGTCCAGGTCGGTCACATCCATCACCCACAGAAACCCGTGCAGGCGGCCGGGCCGGTGGTCATGTTCCTCGTCGATGGCGACGGCATAGCGGCGGCCATTGATGCGTTGCTCAAGCGGCATGACCGTATGCGTCGGTTCGGGGATCGCCTTGGGCCAGACATAGCTGCCGATCTGGCGCGGATTGGTGATGTCGCTGGCATCCAGAACGCGCATTCCGGCGTGCCATGTGGCGGCCCAGAATTCGTCGCCGCATCGCATTGCATGGTGCAGCCGGTGGCTGTATCCCGCGCCGGTGGGTGTTTCACCGTTTGCCACGTGCTGGCCGGGCATGTGCCAGCGCGACACCTCGGTCGGGTTGGTCGGATCAGCGAGATCATAGATCACGAGGATATTGCCGACATAACCCTCCATCTCGGTCGAGATATAGGCGTAGTTTTCGTCCATGTCGAAGCGGTGCACGCCGAAGCCATGCGTCTTGACGTAGGACAGCAGGCGCGGCGCGGTCTTGTCGGAGATGTCCCAGACGCGAAATCCGCCTCCATCGTAACCGCGTTCGCGCGCAGCATCCAAGGTCGGAATGTCGTCTGGCTTGACGCCGAGCCTGTCCGCGATGGCCGCATCGTCCAGCCCTTCCTTGCGCAGGTCCGGGATCTTGTCGCCCTTGCGCAGGAAATGGCGCTGGTCCTGTTCGACATTGGTGACCATCAGATCACCCGCCACGCGGACCTTGTGAGTGTGTGACCATTCGGGCGGCTCTACATGGCCAACGACGGTTGGATTGGCCGGGTCCGAGACGTCGAGGATCGACGTGCCATGCGGCGCTTTCATGTGGCCGATATAGGCGTATTCGCCCTGGACCACCACTTGCCCGCCCCCGGCAATGTCGAGCCGGGCCAGATGTTTGATGCCCTTGGACAGCGGGATGTCATAGTTGACCTTCATTGGATCACCATTGCTTTCTTCTTGCGGTTGCGGTCGAACACCAGCGGCAGCACCAAAGACACGATCAGCGCCACCCAGAGGATGTTGCCCAGCGTCGAGGAAAACAGTACCGAGATATCGCCTTCGGATTTCTTGAGCGCCCGCAGGAAATAGGTTTCCAGCAGCGGGCCGAGGATGACCCCGATCAGGATCGCCGCGACATGGTACCCGGTCCGGCGCGCGATATAGCCGATGACGCCGAACGCCAGCGCGAGGTAGATGTCGAACATGTATTCGCGCGGCACAAACGCCCCCACCAGGGTGAAGGAGATAATCATCGGCGCGAGGTAGATCGTCGGCACCGTGGTCACACGGCTCATGTAGCGCGACAGCGGCAGGATCGTCAGGATCATGATGAAATAGGCCACCGCCATCGCCATGAACATGCCGTAGCCCACTTTGGGTTCCTGCTGGAACAGCGACGGGCCAAAGCTGACGCCGTGGAACTGCATCACCACCAGCATGATCGCCGCCGTGGCGCCACCCGGAATGCCCAGCACCAGAAGCGGCACCAAGGTGCCCGAGGTGACGCCGTTATTGGCGGCTTCCGGGGCGATCAGCCCTTCGATGTGGCCAGTGCCGTATTTCTCGGGTGTCTTGGAAAAGGTGCGCGATTGTTGGTAAGCGACAAAGCTGGCGATCGAGGCGCCAGCCCCCGGGATGACCCCGATGACCAGACCGATCAGAGACGTCCAGACGATGTGCGCCCAGCGTTTGAACGTTTCGCGGACGCCTTCGAAGGTCGCGGACCAAGTCGGATTTTCCATTGCGGCCTGGCCTTCTTCGGTCAGGATTACGCGCTTTTCGATGATGATGAACGCCTCCGACACGGCAAAAAGCCCGACAAGCGCAGGGATAAGGGGAACACCGTCGTAAAGCTCGAGAAACCCCATCGTGCCGCGAGGCGTGGCATAGACCACATCCGCCCCGATGGCCCCCAGCATCAGGCCGAAGAACCCGGCAATCAGGCCCTTCACCATGTCCTGCGCCGCGATCGATGCGATCAGAGAGATGCCGAACAGCATGATCACGATCATCTCGACCGAGTGCATGTAAAAGCCAACCCGCGCCAGAAGCGGCATTGCCGCCAGCGCGATGAGCGTCGTCAGCAGACCTCCGAGGGAAGACGCGACGAAAGAGATTGCCAGCGCCTGCTGACCGCGCCCCTGTTTGGTCATGGGATAGCCGTCAAGCGGCGTCGCCGCGGCCCCTGCCGTGCCGGGAATATTGACAAGGATGGCCGGTATCCCCGCTCCCATCCGCGCCGCGCAATAGAGCGAGACCATGAAGATCAGACCGGTCTGCAATTCCATCGCCAGCGTCAGCGGCATCAGAATGATGATGGTGTTGGCCGCCGAAAAGCCGGGAATGCCGCCGACAATGAGGCCAAGGAAGATAGTGGGCACGATGACCCACCAGAAGCCGATGGTCTCCAGAAAGACCTCGATCAGGATCGTGGACGTGTCACCCATTGGACAGCACCATGCGCATCGTGTTTTCGAACCAGCCGCGCGGGAAGCGCGTCTCGAAGGCCCAGATGAACACCGCCCAGCCTCCCAGCGACATCAGCGTCGCAGTGAGCGTGATCAGGCCGAGCCGTTTGAACTTTCCCAGAATCGCCATGCTGAGCCAGAGAAACAGGAAGGTGGTGAGCGTGAACCCCAGGTCTCCGATCAACACGCAGAACCCGACGGTGGTGATCAGCAGCCCGATCCGTCCGCTGCGGATGTCCTCATAGCTGAACAGGTTGCCGAAAGTCAGCCGCCCCTCACCTCGCTGCAGGTACCCTACCATCTTGATGAAGAACAGCGCACAGACGAACAGGAGAATGCCGCCGATTGCAAAGGCGCTGACCTGTGCCGTCCAGGGCGAATTCCAGATCGTCGTGAAGTAATAAAGCGTGAAGATCACCGCCATCACGGGGATGACAAGCTCTCCTCCGAGGTGACGGGGCGGTTCTTTCGGATCAAGGGACATCGGAATTCCTATGGCGTCAGACGGTCAGGATGCGGCGACCGGCCCTCGGTTCGCGAAGGCCGGCTAGAGGGTCAGCGTGTCACGCGCCGGTCAGCAGCGGCTTGTAGCGTGCGCCAAGTTCCAGCATGTCCTTGACGAACTGCGCGCATTCATCGACGCCCCCCTTGTTGAGGTATTCCGGCGTGCCACCGGAGGCGACATAGGCCTCCATCAAACCGGGGTCCTCGAAGGTCTGATCGAAGGTGCTTTGCAGGATGTCGAGCCGGTCGGGAAACTCCTCGGCGGCGGCCCGGTGGATACCGAAGGCCCGCGCCGAGAGCATCTCGGGCAGGTTCATGCCATAGGCGTCATTGATGCTCACGGCGTTATCCAGCGCCTCGCCGACACGGTTTTCGCCAAAGATCAGAACGGTCTTGACGCTGTCTCCGGCAGCGATCACCGATCCCGATGTCAGGACCGAGAAATCGACTTCTCCGGTCACTGCGCCCGCGACGGTGTTCTTGCCGCCGGACAGCGGGATCAAGTTGAATTTCGCGCCGGTTTCCTCGCCCAGGGCCAGGATGCCGATCGAGGCGGGATGCGCCATGCGGCTGGTGCCGACGGTGAGGGTGCGTTTCTTGCCCTCCTCGACGATCTGTTCAATGCTCTGCAGCGGGCTTTCGGCACCCACGAACACACAGCACGGATCGGTGTCGACACGACCGAAATAGAAGTAATCGTTGATGTCGAACTTTGGTTCCTGCACAGCCCAGTTCAGAACCTCTGGGCCCATGTTTCCGAAGATCAGGCTATAGGCGTTGGGTTCGGCCTTGCCCATGTAGATCTCGTAACCGACACGGCCCGACGCGCCGGGATAGAAGCCGGGTTCGAAATCCGTGCCAAGCTTTTCCTTCCAGATGCTCGAGAACGCGCGGAAGTTGCGGTCTGCGCCGCCGCCTTCGCGGGTTGGGATATAGACTTCTATATTTCCATCCGGATAGCTTTGCGCCCGCAAGAGCGATGGCGTGGCAAGCGTCAGCGCCGAAGCGGCGGCACCGGTGCCGAGCAGGGTGCGGCGGGTTATGCTAGTGGTCGTTTTCATGGTTTTCCTCCCAAAAATTTCGGATCAATGCATCGGTTTTGATCTTCGCTCCGCAATGACCCCGATGCGCGGCCTTGCGGTTTGGGTGTGTGGCGTCAGGATGTGGTGAAACTTGTCACGCCTCCCCAGATCAAGCGCAGCGCTAGCAGCGTCAGCACGGCATTCAGCGCGAACAGGAAATTTTTCTCGTTGATGCGGGTCAGCGCCTGCCGACCGACAAGCGTGCCCAGAAACCCGGCGGCGATCAGCAGCGCCACAAAGCCGAGCCATTGCGAAAAGACGAAACCGAGCAGGCCGAAAACCAGTGTTTTCAGCAGGTGTTGAATGGTCATCAACGCAGCGTGAGTGGCGACATGGGTCAGCCGGTCAAGCCCCTGACCCTTGACGAAGGTCGCCACAAACGGCCCGGTGCCGCCAAAGAACATGGTCAGAAAACTTGAGATCACGCCGGTGATCAGGCTGGAATTGCGCAAGAAGGCCGGTGGGCGAAAGAACACCGACCAGAGGATGAAGCAGCCGACCCCGATCTGGATCGCACCGGCGGGCAGTTGCACCACCATGCTGCCGCCGACCGTGACGCCAATCAGCGCGCCCAGCACGAAGGCCGGCACCACCGCGCGGTGGACATGAGGCAGCATGATCGACAATCGCCCCACATTCGAACCCAGCTGCACCAGCCCGTGCACCGGGATGATCGCGGCGGCGGGCAGCAGAACCGCCAGCACCGCAAGCATCACCGCCCCGCCCCCGATGCCCAGGGCCACGGTCATGAAAGACGCCATGAAGCTGAGCGCGGCAAGCGAGCCGGCGACCGGCCAACCCAGGCCGGCATGGATCATGTCGGCAGTCATCTGACCTGCTCCGGGAACAGTTCCTCGGGCGAAACGCGGCGCGCGGCGAGGTATTGCTCGGAGGAATAACGACAGATGGTTTCAAGTTCCTTGAGGTTGGCGGCATAGCCGTAGGGCCATGGGTCCGGCCCCAGCGCGGCGCGGGTCGTTTCCATGGTTTCGTTCAGCCAAGGCAGCGACAGGCGGTTGGCCGAGCCGAGCCAGACATCCTCAAGCCGCGCCAGCGCCATGTCGCGGGCGGTGGTGAAGCCCTGCATCAGGGCCTCCGGCAACCACGGATGTTCCGCCACCAGCGTCTTGCGCACGGCGATCAGGTGCATGATCGGAAAATACCCGGTGCGCGCGTGATACGCCCGCTCTGCCGCGCCGAAATCGGGGATGATGCGGCGCAGGCGGGGATCTCCGTCCAGAAATGCCTGCGGCGGTTTCGGGGCCAGCAACGCGTCGATCTCTCCGGCCAGAAGCAGGTCCTGCAAGGTCTCGCCATCCGCGATCGGAGCAACCACCATGCCGTCGGGCAGTTCGAGGCTCAGTCGTTCATGCCGCACGCCGGCATCCAGCGCGCCAGTTCGCCAGGTGATACCGGCCGGATCCACGCCATGCTCATCCGCCAGCAGCCCCCGCATCCAGAGCGCGGCGGTCATCTGGTATTCGGGCACGCCAACGCGCTTGCCCCTCAGATCGGACAGCGTTTCGATCTCGGACCCGGTGCGGGCGTAAAACCCGCTATGGCGGAATGCCCGGCTGACGAAGGCCGGGATCGCCGTATATGCGCATTCGCCACGCGACACCTGCAAAACATAGCTTGAGACCGACAGTTCCGTGATGTCGAACCGCACCTCCTGCACCGCGATGGGAAAGAGCTTGCCAGTGGGCAGGATGTGGCTTTCGAAGGTGACACCTTCGACCGGCACCTGGCCGCCATGCAGCGGCATGACCCGGTCATGATCCCATGTGGCAAGCGTCAGTTTCATGCGCGCGCTCCGGCATAATATTCGATGCGTGTCTCTAGCCGCGCGATCACGTCGGCCAGCGTCAGCGCGAAGGCAAACAGGATCAGGATCAACGCCCAGAAATGCGCCATCAGAAAGTTCTGGGAATACAGGCTGAACAATGCGCCGACCCCGATGATCGACACCAGAAGCTGGCCGATGACCACACCCTTGACGCCGCGGATCACTCCGAGACGAACCCCCGCGAGGATCTCCGGCATCGCCGATAGCAGGATGATGCGAAACCGTTCCCAGCGCGACGCGCCAAAGGACCGCGACATCTCGATCAGCGATGGCGACACGTGCAAGACACCTGCCCGTGTATCCAGCGCGATGATCCAGACCGCGAACATGAAGACCGTCACGACCACCGTGGGCATGCCCATGCCAAAGAGGATCATGATGACTGGCACCAGCGCGGACAGCGGAGCGGACAGGAAGATGTTGACCCACATATTCAGCAGGTTGTCGGCGGCCTTGACCAGCCCCATCAGCATTCCGAGGCCGATTCCCAGCACCACGGCCAACGCCAGACCGCCCAGATATGCGGCGACGGTGATCCGCGCTGCTTCGGCAAAGCTGGAGGTCGTGACCACGTCGGGCAGCGCGAACAGCACTTCCGAGAGCGGCGGGAAAAGCAGCAAAAGCTCGAATTGTCCGACGATTTCCCACAGCGCCGCCCAAAAGAGCAACGCGGCAACGCGGGGAATTTTGAAACCATAGAGGTCCATGCGCCTACTCCACATAGGCCCGAAGGCCGCTCCAGATGTCGTCGATCAGGTCGAGATATTCGGGATTGCGTCGGATCAGATCGGGATCGCCGGAACGGTCGATCTCGGGGGTGACGATCTTGTTCAACCGGCCCGGGCGCGGCGACAGAAGCACGATGCGATCCGACAGGTAAACCGCTTCCTCGATGGAATGGGTGACGAGGATAAAGGTCTTCTTCTCGATCTCGCGCAGGCGGATCAGGTCTTCCTGAAACTTGCGTCGGGTCTGTTCGTCGACCGCGGAAAACGGCTCGTCCATCAGCAGCACATCGGCATCCACCGCCAGGGCGCGGGCCAGACCGACACGCTGGCGCATCCCGCCGGACAGCTCATGCGGATACTTGTCCTCGAACCCGGAAAGGCCGACCTCGTTCACGTAGTGGCGCGCGCGGTCTTCGCGCTCGGACTTGCCGACGCCCTGCAATTCCAGCCCGAACGCCGCGTTGCGCAGCACCGAGGCCCAGGGCATCAGCGCGAAATCCTGAAACACGAAGGCCCGCTCCGGACCGGGCCCGGCAACCGGACGGCCGTTGACCGCAACATCGCCCTTGGTTGGTTTCAGCAACCCCGCGATGATCTTGAGCAGCGTGGTCTTGCCACAGCCCGACGGACCCAGAAGCGACGTCATCTCGCCGCGGTTGAAATCAAGGTCGATGTTCTGAAGCGCGGTGATGTTACCGGCATAGACCTTGTGCACGCCGCGTACTTCGATCACCGCTTCGGGCGTTGTGGCGACGGGGCTGCGTTCTGTAGAGTGAAGAGTGCTTGGCATGTTCATCATGCGCCTCGCTTTTCCGGACGAAAGAGGGATGTTTCCACACGGTGCAGCAACGACACCGCAATTACCGCGAAGGCCACGATGGAAAAGATCGCCGCATACATGTGCGCGAACTTGGCCACCGAGCGGTTGAAAGTGATCAGGTCGCCGATGCCGGTGGGAGTGATCAGAAGCTCGGCCAACACGACGCCGGAAAAGCCTTCGGCGACGCCCAGCCGGATTCCCGCGAACATCATCGGGCTGGCGGCGGGCAGGATGATCTTGAAGACCTGCTGGCGGCGGCTGCCCATGAAGGACTGGCTCATATCGACCAGAGACGGGGGCACGTTGCGCACTGCCTTGTAGCTGTTGATTGCGATGACCGGCATGGCCAGCATACAGACCGCCAGCACCTTGGAGGTCAGGCCGATGCCATAGACAAAGGTGATCAGCGGAATGAGCGCCGCCATCGGGGCCGCCTGCATGGTGATGAAAACCGGCAGGGTGATCCATTCCACATCACGGCGCAGGCCCATCAGCACGCCGGCGCTGACACCGATGCCAAGCGATATCACCAACCCGATCACCAAAGGCTCCAGCGTGCGACCATAAGCCGAGAACATCGACCCGTTGGCCAGCATCTCCCATAGCGCTGCCATGGTCTCGAGAAACGTCGGGAAGGCCCAGTTGAAATTGGTCCGCCCGGCGATTTCCCAGATCGCGAAGAACAGCGCCAAAGACGCCATCCGCCAAATCAGAGGCGTGCCGCCCAGCATATCGAAGGCGCGGCTGGTCGGGCCGGGGATCACACCGGGATCGGTTTGTGTGTTCGCCATCGGGGTGTATCCTAGCGTTGGGGTCGGGTCAGGAGTGGCCCGCGCCCGTTGAAGGCGCGGGCTTGAAAGGGCGCGTTACTGCGCTGCCTTGGCCGCTTCGAGCGCGGTGAAATCCCAGAACTCCGTTGGATCAACCTCGTCAGGGTTCAGCGTCACCTGTCCTGCGGCGGCAAGAAATGCGATGTCGTCGCGCGCATCCTGCGGCTCTCCACCGTCGAGCGGATAGATGCCGTTCTCGGCTGCTTCGGCGAAATAGGGCACCGCTTCGGCCGCCACGTCTTCGGGCAGATCGGGCAGCAGGTCATACTGCGCGCGCAGCTCACCCACGATCGCCGGATCGTCGGCGATATCCTGCCAGGTGCGCAACAGTTCCTCGACGAAAATCTGAATATCGTCGGCGCGAGCCTCAAGCGTTTCGGCGCTGGCATACAGCGCCTCGTCGGTGGCGTTTACACCGTCGAGCGGCAGGCGCATGAACTTTGCCCCGCCCTTTTCCTGCAACAGGCGGAAATTGGTTGCATCCACGATCGACGCATTGATCGTGCCCTGCAACATCGCGCCGGCCCTTACTTCGGACCCCGGAACATAGGACAGGTTCGAATATTCGATGTCGTGCACCTGCTCCATCAGGCGCATCAGCGCTTCGGTCCCCGAGCCGCGCGAATGTACGGTGACTTCCTCTCCGTCCAAATCGGTCCAATCGGAATACACGTCGGAATTCACGACTGGAAAGAACAGTAGCGTCGACATGCGGTAGAACATGCGGATCGGGGCCTTGGAATTGGCCATGAAAGCATAAGGTGCGCCGACGCCAATTTCGACCTCGTCGGACAAGGCCGCCTGAACGGCCACGTCTTCGGAATTGAAAAAGGTCATCTCCATCGGGACGCCGCGTTCCTTGGTGCGCTCCATCGCGATCAGCAGGTTCAGGCTTTCGACGCTGGCGATATCGCCCAGGCCCACGCGCAGCGGGTCCGATTGCGCGAGCGCGCCGGTGGCCAGCATCGCCAGCGCGGCGGCGCCGGTGGTGGCTTTCAGGATCAATCTTCTGGATAGTGACATGTCGCTCCTCCCTGATGCATGTCGTTTCGTCTGTCGCCGGGCCGGTTTGTCTGGCTCTGGTCGCGGGCGATCTTGGTCTATTCCTCCTCGAAAAGTCGGGCGGACACCGAATCAAGATGTCGGCGCATCGCGGATTGAGCTCTCGCGCGGTCCCGCGCCTCGATGGCGGCGGCGATGGCTTCGTGTTCCGCAAAGCTTGAATGATCTTGCGACGGGCGTGGCGTTGCGCGGGTGACCGCACCAAAGGCCACCGCGCGGCGCACCTTGTTGAGCTGGTCGAACAGCCCCAGCAAAAGCAGGTTGTCTGCCGCCTCGGCGATCGAGCGGTGAAAGCTGTCGTCCTGAAGCTCGTATTCTTCCCAGCTTTGCGCGGCATGGCTGCGTTCCTGCGCTAGCCGCATCCGGGTGATTGCCTCGGCCGAGGCGTTGAGCGCCGCCTCGCTTGCGATGGCAGGCTCGATGCAAAGACGCGCGCGCACCATCCGGACCGGGGTCAACTGATGCGCCACATCGCTGGTCCAGTCCGCGATATCAAGCGTATCGCCCGTCTCGAATCGCGACACGAACGTACCCTTGCCGACATGCCGCCAGATCGTGCCCTCGCGTTCCAGCGCATCCAACCCGCGCCGCAACGCCCCGCGCGACACGCCCAGATCGACGATCAGCTTGCGTTCCGGTGGCAGCCGGTCACCCGGGGCATAGGCACCTTCGGTGATATAGCTGCGCAGACGTTCGACCGTGTCGAGTGCATTCGCAGACCGTTCTGCCGGGACCGTTTCCCAATATTGGTTATCCAATGTGTTCACAATCCCATGATTACCCCGATTAATCGGTAAATCAATGTATATTTTTGTATACAGTGCAGATTGGTATGGATTGATCTGAAAATTGTTTACCGTTAAAGATCGCACAGACAAAATCAAAAGGGAGTGTTCCATGTCCGATTTCGTGATCCCCGTGCCGCCCACTGTCGCGGTCCCCGTCGCCGGTGGCGGGGCGTTTCCCGTCCGCAGGGTCTATTGCATCGGGCGCAATTACGCCGCCCATGCGGTCGAGATGGGGCACGACCCGGATCGCGAACCGCCGTTCTTTTTTCAAAAGAACCCCGATGACCTGAATTCCAGCGGCGCGTTCCCCTATCCACGTCAAAGCAAAGACGTGCATCACGAGGCCGAAGTGGCGGTCTTCTTGAAATCCGGCGGCACTGATATCAGCCTCGAGGATGCGCTCGATCACGTTTACGGCTACGCGCTGTCTCTCGACATGACGCGCCGCGACCTTCAGGGCGTCGCCAAGAAGATGGGCCGCCCCTGGGAAATCGGCAAAGCCTTCCACGCCTCTGCCCCGGTTGGCCCGATCCATACCGTCGACAAGATCGGCCACCTAGACCACGGGCGCATCGCATTGACAGTCAATGGCGACCTCAAACAGGAAGGCGACCTGAACCAGATGATCTGGAAAGTGCCCGAGATGATCGCCTACCTGTCGGAATATTATGAACTCGCCCCCGGCGACGTGATCCTGTCCGGCACACCCTCGGGCGTCGGCCCGGTGCAAAAGGGCGACGAGATGGAAATCAGCGTCGAAGGCTTGGGGTCGATGACGGTCAAGGTGACCTGAACGTCTCTGCCGGGCGGACATCTCTGCCCGGCAGCCCTCCGATCAGAACGACCTTGTGCATGGGCCTGCATGCCGAAGGCCATCCTCCACCACAATTCTCGCCGCGCAAGCGTGCCCGGCGCACTTGAAACAGTTGCCCCGACCCAACCGGTCCTCGCACCGTGATGTTCGTTTCTGATCGCTTGTAAACCTTTACCACCCATCGATATTCAGCGCGACGCCGACGGCTCGGCCGGCAATCAGGACTTCCATGTATTTGCCAGCCTACAGGACTACACCGCCCCGCGCGCGGTCCGACTGACGTGGCCACACATGATAAGCGCACCCTTGATCGGGCGGACAGCAGCCTGACGCAGGAACGATAGTCACGATTGCGAATCGGCTCTGATCCTGTCCATGTGCCTGAGGACGAACTGCGACTGCACAGCAGATCAAGCCTAACGCATTTCGGCGGAAACGTGAATCATGGGATTCCCAAAAGGCTCTGTTTGTGAGCACCCTCAGGGCATCCACAACTTTTGCGCGTTTCTCCAAAGCTCTCCTCCACATTGCGCAGTTTGTCACCATCCGACCAATACAGGTGGAGATCACCTTTGGCAGTGGACATAACTTCGATTTAAGAGCAGGGGATGAAGTCAGACTTACTATCGGAGCGCAACCAAGATCAGACGGCCGCGTCCGACTTGCAGTTACCCACAAGTCTGATGCGGTGAATTGATTCACCCATCAGTCTTGGTCTTGTCCGAGAGGAATCGATCATGATTCGTCATGTGGCACCAAATGATTGAGGTGCGGACATGGGAC